>Ga0228649_1000388_pt1 | contig 19015 bp, 10 predicted proteins | sample 61DmetaG_FD_190074 | JGI IMG/M metagenome (GOLD analysis project Ga0228649, IMG submission 190074) | Seawater microbial communities from Monterey Bay, California, United States - 61D | ecosystem: Environmental > Aquatic > Marine > Coastal | place: USA: California | collected 2016-10-31 | reverse complement strand
TTTGGTCGTCGCTTTTGCTAATATTAATAGTAACGCTATCAGTAGCAGTATTACCAGCAGAATCCGCAACCGTAAGTGTTAAACTATCAGTAGACGAACCAAATGAATAGTCATCATAATTATATGTTTTAGTCCAAGTATAATTATTACCACTAATAGAAGGTGTAAGACCGCCAAATGAAACAGAATTAATACCTACATTATCACTTATTGTAGCAGTAAATGTAACCGTTTTAGTTTGGTCGCTAGTTTTAAGTGCTACACTAGTTGTGCTAGCAGTAACTCCTGAAGAATTTCCAGTGCTACTGATAGATGGACTCTGATTATCACTCTTTGAAATATTAATAGTAACAGAATCGGTAACACTATTACCACCAGTATCAGTAGCAGTAGCTGTTAAGGTATCTGTAGAAGAACCAAAACTATAATCAGAATAACTATAGACCTTTGTAAATGTATAATTACTTCCAGATGAACCAGTAGATGTAGTTCCTGGAATACTTACACTACCAATTCCAACATTATCAGTAGCAACAACTGTAAAAGTTACTGTTTGTGACTGTGATGATGTATTAAGTGCGACAGAAGTATCATCAGCACTAAAACTACTAATAGAAGGATTAGCATTATCTGCTTTAGCAATACTAATAGTAACAGAATCGGTAACGCTATTACCAGCTGCATCAGTAACGGTGACGGTTAAAGTATCACTTGATGAACCAAAACTATAATCTCCATAACTATATGTTTTACTGAATGTGTAGTTATTTCCTGAAGAACCTGAAGCAGTAGTTCCTGGAAGACTTACAGTAGATACAGCAACATTATCACTAGCTACAACAGTAAATGTTACAGTTTGTGATTGCGATGAAGTGGTTAATGAAACACTTGTATCATTGGCACTAAAACTAGTAATAGATGGGTCAATATTATCAGATTTTCTAATAGTTAATGTAATATTTGAAGTTTTAGTATTACCAGCAGCATCAGTAGCAGTGGCAGTTAAAGTATCACTACTGTCGCCATAACTATAATCACCATAGCTATATATTTTTGTGAAGGTATAAGTGCTTCCACTAACAGAACCGGTTGTAGTTCCTGGTAAACTTACACTACTTACACCAATATTATCACTAGCAACAACGGAAAAGGTAACTGTGTTATTCTGGGAATTTGAATATAATTCAACAACATTTCCTGATTTGTTTGTAGTAAAACTAGTAATACTTGGGTCTTGTGTATCAGTAACTGAAATAGTTAAATTTTTAGTCTTTGTAACAACATTACCAGCAGCATCTGCTACTACAACACTAACAGTATCTGTGGTGGTATTATTAACAGTATAATCGCTATAATTATATGTTTTATCATAACTATAGGTATCTCCACTAACAACTGTTGAGCTATCGGATCCTTCCCAAGTAACATTGCTTATTCCTCTATTATCGCCTACAATAGTGGTGTATCTAACAGTAACACTTGTGTTATCAGTAGTGAGTGTAATAGCATTACCACTAGCATTAGTGGTGATGTTTGTTGCGGTGGGATTTTCATTATCAACCTTTGTAATAGTGTGTGTAATTGTATCTGTAGCAGTATTACCGCCTCCATCGGCAGCAGTTACAGTAACTGTTGTGGTATTAGAACCAAAACTATAATTATCGTAATTAAAAGTTCTTGAAAAAGTTCTAGCACTTCCAGACATTCCAGTATAAGTGGCACCACTAACAGTAACAGTATTAAGACTTCTATTATCTGAAGCATTTACACTATAGGTAACTGTTTTTGTTTGAGAAGATGTGGATAGTTGGAAACTACTATCACTAGTTGTAAAACTATTAATAACAGGGTCTTGGTCGTCCGCTTTAGTGATGGATATAGTAATACTATCGGTAGAGGTATTTCCAGCAGCATCAGATACAGTTAAGGTAACAACATCTGTATTAGACCCAAAACTATAGTCATCATAAGCATAAGATTTGGTAAATGTGTATGTTCCTCCAGATACACTGGATTGTGTGGAACCCGAACAAGAAATAGAGTTAATTCCTACATTATCACTTACAACAGCAGTAAAAATAATAGTTTGACTTTGAGATGAAGTAACTAAATCGATAGAATTATCGTTAGCTGAAAAAGAAGTAATAACAGGACCTTCATCATCTACTTTTGTGATATTTACAGTAATACTTGTTGTAGAACTATTACCTGCATTATCAGTAACAGTAAGAGTAGGAACATCTGTATGTGAGCCATAAGTATAATTATCATAATGATATCCTTTGTAGAATTTGTATAATCCATTACTATGGTCTACATTAATTTCAGTTGCTCCAGTTAAAGTAACAGACGAGATTCCAACATTATCACTAACATATGTATTAAAATAAACGGTATCTCCTTTATTACTAGTGCTTACAGTAATACTATTATTTGTTGAAGTTGTAGCAATACTTGTAATAGTAGGATTTTGATTATCACTTTTGCTAATACTTACAGTAACACTATCAGTTGATGTATTACCGGCAGCATCAGTAGCAACTATAGAAACAGTATCAGTATTAGAACCAAAACTATAATCATCATAGTCGTATGTTTTGTTAAGTGAATAAGAATTACCACTGGCAGTTATAGTTTGACCGTCTATAGTAACAGAACTAATTCCTCTATTATCACTAACACTTCCAGAGAAAGTTACAGTTTGTGATTGAGAAGATGTAGTTAAAACAACAGTGCTATCATTTACTCCAAAACTGGATATAGAAGGTGAACTATCGTCAATTTTTACAATTGTAACAGTAACACTAGAATTAGATGAATTACTAGCAGTATCAGTTACTACAGCACTTTCAGTTACACTATTAGAACCAAAACTATAATCAGCGTAATTATATGTTTTTGTAACAACATAATTATTACCAGATGTATTTGTAGCAGAAGTTCCCCCAATGGTAACTGACCCAACAGCAACATTATCAGTGGCTACACAGGTGAATACAACAGAAGCAGATTGACTAGAAGTTTTAAGGTCAATACTGGTAACATTTGAAGTAAATGAACTAATAACAGGATTTTGATTATCTGTTTTTGAAATACTCATACTTAATGTATCTGTTGTAGTATTACCTGCAGCATCACCAATGGTGGCGGTGATGGTTCTGGTGGAATTACCAAAATTAAAATCACCATATGCGAAAGTTCTGGTAAAATTAAAAGTATTTCCACTTTGATTAACAAAGGTGGCTCCTGTAACAGATTTAGACGTAACGGCTCTATTATCAGTTGCTACAACCGCAAAAGTAACAGTTTGTGACTGACTGTCTGTAGTAAGTGTAATACTATTATCGCTAACAGTAAATGAACTAATAGATGGATCTTGTGAATCATTTTTTGTAACAGAAAGAGTAACAGTATCTGTTGCTGTATTTCCTAATGTATCGGTAACAGTAACAGTAAAAGTTTCAGAAGAAGTTCCAAAACTTAAATCATCATAAGAGTATGTTTTTGAAAATGTTCTAGTAGCATTACTAGTTGAAACATAGGTGGCTCCTGGAATGCTTACGGATGATATACCAACATTATCCGTTGCGGTAACTGAAAAAGTAACAGTTTGATATTGAGAATTAGTAGAAACAACAACAGTATCGTCGTCAACAGTAAATGAACTAATCGTAGGATTAGTATCATCTGTTTTACTAACGCTGATATTTATTGTAGAAGTGGTGCTATTTCCTGCCGCGTCAGTAGCAGTAGCAACAACACTATCATTAACAGTTCCAAAACTATAATCATCAAATGCGTAACTTTTTACAAAACCATAAGTATTACCAGTATTACTAACTAATGTGGCACCTGTTAGAGAAAGACCTGTAACACCAACATTATCACTTGCTACAACAGTAAATGTAACTGATTGAGATGTATTGCCTGTAGTAAGTTCTACACTATCAACATTACTAGAATATGATGTAATATTAGGGTTTTGATCGTCGCTTTTACTAATACCAATAGTAACCGAATCAGTAGAGGTATTGCTGTTGACATCAGTAGCAGTAATAGAGATAACATCATTGTGATTACCAAAAGTATATGAAGCATAACTATATGTTTTTTCATACGTGTATGTATTTCCAGAATTTGATGTTGGGTCTAAATTATTAAATTTAACATTTTGTATGCTAGCGTTATCAGTAACAGTTGCTGTAACAGTAACTGTTTGACTTTGAGAACTAGTAGTTAAAGCTACGCTAGTATCATCAGCACTAAAAGAACTAATAGTAGGATTTACGTTGTCTATATATCTTCTTGTAATAGTAACACTATCAGTAGATACATTACCTGCGTTATCTGTTACAGTTAAAGCAACAGCAGCACTGTGTGCTGTAAAAGAAGAAGGTCTTGAATAAGCTCTAGTAAATGTATAAGTAGACCCATTAACATTTGTTTGAGTAGCACCAGAAGCAGTAACACTAGCAATAGATATATCATCACTGACGACAGCAGTAAATGTTATAGTTTTATCAGCATCATCATTTTGCGAAGCATACCAAGTAGGAGAAGTGTTATCAGCAGCAAATGATGTAATAGTAGGCGCGACATTATCACTTTTGGTTATAGTAACACTAACTGAATCAGTTGAACTATTTCCAGCGGCATCGGTTACAGTTAATGTTAAAGTGTCCGTGGAAGAACCAAATGAATAACTAGCATAAGCATAGTCTTTGGTCCAAGTATAATCATTGCCACTAATAGTAGGGGTTAATCCACCGAATGAAACACTGTTAACACCAACATTATCAGTAATAGTTGCTGTAAAGGTAATAGTTTCAGTATTTTGGGCGGAAGAAGTTAAAGCAACAGTGGATGAACTAGCAGAAAGAGAAGAAATAGTAGGAGCCACATTATCGGATTTAATAACGGTAATAGAAGTAGATAAAGTAGAACTATTTCCAGCAGCATCAGTAGCGGTGGCGGTTAATGTATCGGTTACAGAACCAAAACTATAGTTAGCAAAGGCATAAGCTTTTGAGAAAACATATTTAGTAGCAGTATTACTAACAGCTGTAGTTCCAGGTAACGTGACTCCTGTAACACCAACATTATCACTAACATTAACAGTAAAAGTAATAGTTTCAGTATTTTCAGCAGAAGAAGTTAAAGTAACACTGGTAACACCAGCAGTGGTTCCATTTTTTCTTCCAATGCTACTAATACTAGGATTAGCATTATCTGTTTTTTGAATTCGGATAGTAAGTGTTGATGTGGAGGAATTACCTGCGGCATCAGTAGCGGTAAGAGTAAAATTATTATCTACAGCACCATAACTATAGTCATCATAATTAAATGTTTTCGTCCATGTATAATCAGGCCCTGTAGAATCAGTAGCGGTAACACCACCACTTACTGATATACTGTTAACCGCAACATTATCAGTAACATTGGCGGAAAAGGTAACAGTTTGTGTTTTGGAACTAGAAAGTAAACTTACCGTTGCGTCATCAACAGTAAATGAAGTGATTGTAGGAGCTTGATCGTCACTTTTAACTACAGAAATATCAACACTGTCTGTATATTCATTACCTGCGGCATCTAAAACACTAAGATTAACAGTATCAGTGCTTGAACCAAAACTATAACTAGCATAACTGTATGTTTTGTGGAAAACATACGTGTCTCCACTTGCGGAATATTGCGAAGCTCCTGAAACAGTAACTGACTCTACACCAACATTATCGGTAGTTACGACAGTAAATACGGCTGTATGTGATTGGTCGCTAGTTAATAAACTTACACTGGTATTATCAACACTGAATGAACTAACACTAGGGACTTCTGTATCAGTTTTACTAACAGTAGCTTGAATATCATCACTAGTAGAATTACCTCCACTATCAGTAGCAGTAACAGTAATAGTATCATCAGTATCACCATAACCATAATCGGCATAATCATAAGATTTGGTAAATGTGTATGTATTTCCTGATTTACTTACAAAAGTGGCACCAGGAATAGAAAAAGTATTAACTCCAGTATTATCAGTAATATCAGCAGTAATAGTAATAGTATCACTTTGAGAGGAAGTAGTAACAGAAGCATCTCTAGATACCGCTAAATTAGAGATAGTGGGTTGTGAATTATCTGTTTTGGTAATAGTGATAACTTCATTAACAGTTGTTCCATTACCAGCAGTATCTACTGCGTAACAAGGAACGGTTATAGAATTAGAACCAAAGCTTAAATCAGCATAATTATATGTTTTTACGTATGTATAAGTGCTTCCAGATGTTCCTGTAGGAACATTTCCTTCAAATCTAACATAATCAATAGCAACATTATCTGTAACAGTGGCTGTGAAAGTAGCAGTAGTAGTAGCAGATGTGCTAGTAACAGCTAAAGTAGTATCGGCGGCGGCATAATTAGAAATGGTAGGACCACTTGTATCACTTTTGGCTACAGTAAGAGAGAGTGAATCAGTTGCGGCATTACCAGCAGCATCGGAGACTGTGACAGTTCTATTAACGGTAGTGGTTCCAAAGGAATAACTATTATAACTAAATGTTTCTGTGAAAGTGTAAGTGCTTCCAGAAGTATTTGTATGTGTAGCGTTAGGTATACTAACAGAAGTAATACTTCTATTATCGGTAGCAACAACAGTATATGTAACAGTTTGTGAAGTAGAATTAGTATTAACGGTTACAGTACTATCATTTACTGTAAAAGATGAAATACTAGGAGATTGTGAGTCACTTTTTGTAATAGTAACATTACACGTTGCGGTGGTTGAGTTACCGGCAGCATCAGTAGATGTAGCTGTAAATGTATTTGTGGTGTTACCAAAACTATAATCAGCATAACTGAAAGTTTTAGTGAAATAATAATTATTTCCACTAGCGGAGCTATATGAAGCACCATTATTAACTGTTACTGAATTAACTCCTCTATTATCAGTAGTGCCTACAGTAAAGGTTACAGTTTGTGTAGTAGAACTAGTAGTTAAGCTAACTGAAGAGTCATTAACAGTAAATGCGCTAATAGAAGGAGCGGCAGTATCCGTTTTACTAACAGTCATTGATTTACTACTAGTTGCTGAATTACCAGCAGCATCAGAAACTGTAGCTGTTTCAGAGATATTGGTGGTTCCAAAATTATAACTACCATAACTATATGTTTTGCTGAAATTCCAAGTATTACCGGATTTTCCAGTATAAGTAGCACCACTAACACTAACACTATTAACGGCTACATTATCTGTTGCTGTAACAGCAAAGGTAACAGTTTGTGTAGTAGATCCGGTAGTAAGAGAAATACTACTATCACTAACGGTGAAACCAGAAATAGAAGGAGCAGCAGAATCACTTTTGGTAACTGTAACGGAAGCATTTCTGGTAGAAGTATTACCGGCTGCGTCAGTGGCTACTGCTACAAATGTAACGGTTTGTGAACCGAAGCTATAATCATTAAAGTTAAAAGTTTTGGTAAAAATATAATTATTACCGGATTGCGAGCTATAAGTTAATCCGTCTACAGTAACATTGCTGACTCCAACGTTATCAGTAACAGTAACAGTGAAAGTTCTAGAAGCGGTAGTAGAACTATTATTTAATGATATACTATCATTATTAGCGGAAAATCCACTAATAGAAGGAGCTTGAGTATCACTTTTTGTAACAGTAAGTGATAAAGCAGCACTTCTTGAATTACCTGCGGCATCGCTAAATGTAACTGTTCTAGAGACACTAGTAGAACCAAAACTATAATCTCCATAAGAAAATGTTTCAGTCCAATAATAGTATCCACTACTGGCAGATGAAAATGAAGCATTGGGTAGACTATAAGAAGTGATTCCTACATTATCTGCGGCCTTAGCAGTATAAGTAACAGTTTGAGTTTGAGAACCAGTAGTTAAACTAACAGTAGAATCATTAACAGTAAAAATTGAAATACTAGGTTTGGAAACATCACTTTTGATAACATTAAAGCTAATACTTTCACTGGCGGTATTTCCAGCAGCGTCAGAAACAATAGCAGTTCTAGTTCTGGAAGTGGAACCAAAACCATAGTCTCCAGTCTGAAACGTTTCTTGAAAGGTCCAAGTAGAACCGTTGTTAGTAACAGCGGAAGCTCCAGAAATGGATACACTACTAATACCTCTATTATCACTTGTGGTTACATTATATGTGACAGATTCATTATTATAAGATACATTAACACTTGAAGGTCCAGTAAATGCGGCAATGACTGGAGATTGAGTATCATTTTTATTAATTGTAATACTAGCAGTGGCGGTTCTACTATTACCATTAGTATCAGTAACGGTAGCTGTAAAGGTTTCACTTGTGGAACCCCATCCATAATTAGAAAATGATAATGTTTTATTGTAATACCAATAATCTCCATATTGATAAACTTGAGAAGCTCCGTTATTAACGGATACCGAAGAAATTCCTCCAGCGTCAGTTGCTTGAAGGGTAAGTGATACAGTAGCACTAGTAGAACTATTATTTAATGTAAAAGAAGAATAATTAGTGCTGAAACTATGAATAGTAGGTCTAGTTGTATCTGGAACAACCGCATAATAAACAGAAAGATTGGTATTACTAGTTCTTAAATTGCCATGGGAGTCAGCAGCTATAATAGACATTGTATATGTTCTAGTAGTTCCAGCGTAAGCTGAGTTGTATAAATATGATTGTGTTCCTTGGTATGTATTTCCTCCCATTCTAGTCATATTAGTTCCATTAAGTGTCACGTTTAATACTCCAGCTGAATCATAACAATCAGCTTGAATAGTTACAGTTTGGTACCCTCCGTAAGCTAACGATACAGAGGATGGTGATAAACTAACATTAGAAATAGTAGGACCGGTGGTATCGCTGATACCACCACCTCCACCTCCACCTCCAGGAGGATTTGGATCAGGGTCGATTAAACCGTTACCACCTCCTCCAAGGTCATCTTCACCGGGAAATGACGGGAATTTGCCAAATGGATCATCTTTTCCAAAAACCATCTATGATATATTTCTAGAATTTAATATTCTCTAAAAAATTTATACTATATATTAATTGTTAGTTATTGATTAATATATAATGAAAATACAGCTAAATAAGCACTTATGACTGTTCGAAGAATCCGTAAACGGTTCCGGAAACAATAGTCTGGTTGGTGCTGTTAAAGTCAGCGATAACAACACTGTATGAAGCACCGATAGCGGAACCACTTGAAGCAGCGATAAGTTTATCACCTGACTGGAAGATGGAAGCATTTTCTGGGTCAGCGGTAGCACCAAGACGAGCACGGGCATGCTGGGTAAGAGCGGAGTCTGGGGAAGCAGAAACAGCGGAGATACCAAGAGACCATGATGAGATAACGTTCTGTGCGTCAATGGAGTTCTTGGTTGAAGCAATAGCGGTAGCGTAAGCGGTTTCAACAGCACTATTGGAAAGTGAGTTTTGGAGCTTATCTTCTACATCATCAGCATCACCAGCACTCCATGCGCTTGATTTCTGTGAGAAGGTATCGTTGGCGCCACTATCGGAGTCATCGAAGTATAAGTATTGGGCGTGTCCGGCTTGATCGTCAACATTAAGGGTGGTTCCAGTGGCTGAGGCAGCACGCTGAACTTCGCATGAAGCGGAGAGAACACCTTGGTTGTTGATGTTAGCGGTCATCATAACTTTGTAAGCAGCCTGTGCGGCAGCAGTGGCATCAATACTAGCGGTAAGGTCGCTTGAATCGATTTGGATTCTACCAACTTGGAATGTGGATGAACCAGTAGGGGTTGGGAGAAGAAGGGTAGCGGCAGCAGCGTCGTTACCACTAGTTGCTGAGAGAGCAGCAAGAGACCAAGAGTCATCAGTTCCAGCGGCACCACCATCATTAGCTTGATGGTATGATACTGAAGCGTTAAGGTTTTTGGAAACCTTAATGTAGTGGTCTGGTACATTAGCTGAACCTACAGCAGATGAACGTGTTTTACGTTCTTCAAGAAGGTAGACGGTTTCGTCAGTGCTGGTAAGGGAAGGAGCAGCAGCGGAGAGAGAGAATGATCCGGGAAGTTCTAAGGCCATTTTATGTTATACTACTAGATAAAATTTTTTACCAAAAAAAAATATCTAATAATTTTTAAACGTTTGATTTAATGAACAGAACTTATAATGTTTTTTTGTTTTTCTTTTACTAACGCAACTATATTTCTTTTTTAATACAATTTTAAAATATCCATTCATGAAAAAACTATATGTTCCGTCAGAATTTAAGATCTTAGGTTTGTTATTTGGATTTCCAAACGCACCAAATACTTTTCTTGATTTTCGTTTGGGATAATATCTTTTTCGTTCTGTTTTTGGTTTTCCGCGGGTTTTTCTTGTTTGAGTGAGCGTAAATGTTCCTGAAATAAAGAAAATCGCGTTATTTAATTTTTCATCGTAAAAATATCCTAAAACTTCTTCTCCAGAACCACTGCCGCCTGTAGTTATGCTGGTAGAACCTGAAGATGATTCTGTACTTACATCAATCGTCTGCCCATCACAAGAATTGTCTCCAATTGGATTACCACAATCGTCTGTTTCTACAATAGGATTACCACATTCATCGTATTCAACTTTATCTTCACACGAACAATCGTCTTGTTTTTGTTCGGATTGTATATCTGTTTCAGATTCACTAGATGAAGATGTTGAATCTCCACACGGTTTGTCTGAACTGGAATCAGAACTTGAACTTGAACTGGAATTTGAACTGGAAGATAATGTATCTAGTTCACCATCTTCGTCTAAATATTTTTCATCAAGTAATTCTATTAATTTATCATATGATTGTTCTTTTGTTGAGAATTGTTTAACATATTGAGTAGTCATATAGTATAAAGATGGAACTATGTCAGTGGAATCGTGTAAATAAATATACCAGGCTAATGGTAAATTGAATAAAGCCTGGTGATAAATAGCAGGTTTAAATTTTCTCAACTTAATACCTAAAGTACCTTCAAATCCTAAACCCTTTTCCCCCGTTGGGTCTAAATCTTTTAATTGTTGTTTCAAATCATTTACCGTACATAAATTTTCTTTATATTTCTTTCTCATAATTTTTAATTGTTTTTCAATACCAATATTGTGGATAAAAATATTTTTGGTTTTGAAAAGAATATCAATTATATCACGATATAAAAATAAATTTATATTTTCTGTTTCAACATTGTCTATAGACTCCTTAATACGTTTATATAATCCATTAACAACATTCGCATGAGGCAAATGTAATGGACCCTTTACTAAAAATCCCTTCACTAATTCGTTATAAAGGTCTTTTAAATCTTGCTGTGTTATTATTTCTTCTTCATCTGGTCTTTCAATAACATTTTGGGTAATTTCTTCTGTTGTAATTGTAATTGTATCTAAAATATCGTTCATACTTCCAAGATTATTAAATATATCAATATTTTGGTTTGATTCTGGTATTTCAGGTTCTGGTTCTGGTTCAGGTTCAGGAGGAGGTAATGTATCGTCTCTATCTTGAACTATAATTGTCAAAGCCTTAAATGTTATAAACCCCTTATTATCTGTTGCTTTAACTCTAATAGTATATATATTAGTTCCCATTGAACTATTAGGATTTTCGTAGTCCGGAATATCTATAAATTTTAATTTATTAGCAGTAGTTATAATAAATTTTTCAGCATCTGTTCCTGTTAAATACCAATTAACTTCTTCATTTGCTCTTAATGTTAAAAATTCAGTTTGAATATTTTCACTTACGTAATTAATTTCATTATTTAAAATTACAGGTGGTTCATTGTCTACTTTACTAGCAGCGTCAGATGGAGGAGGCAAATATAATACAGAACCCAGTAATTCCAAATTTTCATTAGAAGTTTCAGGTACATAATCTTTTTTTACTGCTGATAAAATAACATCTTTAGTATACACAACAGAAGCACTTACTAATTGTTTTAATTGAGTTGCAAATGTAGTATCGTGACCTGCCGGATTTGCTGTAGGAACACTATTATCATTATTTGATGATCTTGCTCTTATTGATTTCGGCATTAATATTATATTTTATAAATAAAAAAATATTTAACAAAATAATATCATATTTATTATATATGATTTTTGGTATAGTTGAACGAGGTAATGATAAAAAAAATATTTTAGGTCTTTTATTGTCGATAAACCTTAATTATACTCCTGAAGATAATACAACTTGTTTTATATCTTGTTGTCCCAAAACAAAGGAATTTATTGAAGATTTTCCATTCGAATTTAAAAATATAGAATTAGTATATTTTCTTTTTGCGGAAGATAATGATATGAAAGGAATGGATAAACTTTTTAATATATTATATGTTTCAATTAGTAAATATGGAGAATGTTGTTTTATAGATACGCATTTATTAATGATGGATAAATTTATAGTTAATGATAAAATTAAAGAACAAGGAATAGGAATTGTTAAATATAAAACAATAAGAACACACGTCCTAGAAAAACAAGAAAATGTTTCATATAGCGCTCAAATTTTATATATAAATGATTTATCTATTGTGTCAGATATTAAAGAATATTATAACGATGATCCCGAACCAGAAGATATTAGCAATAATGTTTTAGATATTAGTAAACAAGTAATTGATATAAGTGAAAATATACCAAAAGTTTATAATAAAATGGAATTGATTATAAAAGATATTTCACAAAATCCTGTTAAAAGCACAAAAAGAAAAACAATTCCTGTTTATTTAAAAGATAAATATAATATTGTAGATTTTTTTGAAACATATACTTTAATTGATATACACGAGTTTACTGCGTATGAAAATGAAATAAAAACAGAAGAATTAACTGGTGATTTTAAAATAGGAGATAAAAGTGTTAATTTTGTAAGTTTACATTGTAATACAATGTCTCAAGGAGTGGTTGATATCTATCGCAATTTAATAGCAAAAGCAGCTAATAAATCATTAGTTTATATGTCTATTATTAATTTGAAAAAATCTACAATTCCTATTATTCAACCTAAAAGAAAAGGTGTTTATAAATGGGACCGACAACAAGACCCTAGTGGTATGTATCAACTTACCGAAATGATGACAGATAATGAGTATTTTACATTAAGACAAGAAATAGAAGATTATTTTGTAGTGGGAAATAATATTTTAATGGATAAATCAAGTGATTATTATTTATCTAATAGATCAAATATTTTCACTGAATTTTATTTATGTAATTATTCAAAAAATCTAACCGATGCATTAGATAGTATTGAAAAACCATATCAATTTTTTGCTTATTATAGTGAATATCCAAAAATATTAGAAGAATTTACAAAAGGTAATACATTTGAAAAAACGATTGATTATGTTGAGTTACAGGATGATAAATTAGTATTTTATATTGATGGAAGAGAAATTAAACGTGAGCCGTGTGAGAGAAAAAATGATTATGAAAGTTTTCTTCATCAAATAAAGAATGTAAAATACGGATTCTGTCCTGAAGGTGATATTCATTTAATCGCTACTTATTTAAGTTTAAATATAGTTCCACAGGTAAGATTTAATTGGTTATTGGATTTACAAGAAGGAGTTCATTATGAAACTACGCAAGAAGCATCATGGAGAATAGCAGGAAGTAGTTTTAGTCCATCATATGAGGACTATGTATTAAATATTGAAAAATATGTAAAATCCAATATTAAAGTAGAAGGTTTATTGAGAAAATTATTGTCTAAAATTCTTGTAAGGCATGTCTAATGTTTCTATTTCTAGTGTTATTATTAAATCTCCTCCGTTTAAATCTACAACTCTGCCGAAATCGTCTAATAATCTTATTTTAATTTTGCTAATTCTAACAGGTCCAAAATATTTTCTTGTTTTGAAAATTCTATCAGAAGAATCTTCAAATATAATATTTGTAGTTGATGCTGTATTAGGTATCTTTGCTAATATATCTTTGTAATTAATGTTACGTTTATATGTATTATACTTAAAAACTTCACTATAATTTTTATTGTAATCAGTTATTTCTAATAAAAAGAATTTTGTTCCTGTAAAATCTAAAATAGCTTCAGGATTAAATCCTTCTAAAAGTACCATATTAACATTTGTTGTATAATCTTTTTCATAATAATAAATTGGTTTTTGGTAGCCACATAACCATCCAAAATTCATTTCTATATCACGATTTGGTTCACTAGGTACCCTAAAATCTAAATCAAATCCCCAAGGAACACCATTACCACCAGCATCTAATACATTAGGTGCTGCGCTATTACCGGTAACTCCATTAAACGAGGCGCCACCAGTTGCAGGATTTTTTTTAAAATAAAATTTTCCTTTATTTGAACTATATTGTAACCATATAAGTCCTGGGATTCCTACCCCATAACCTCCATTAGTTCCGTTAGTTCCGACTAATGGAACCCAGCCCTGCTGAGGGTCACCTATAGCACTATTAATAGTACTGCTTACTAATTGACTTATTTGACTTGCTGTATATGTACCTTCTACAAATGAAAATGGAAATGTTCTTTCATCTGACCGACCATTTGGAGTAGTAGTGTCTATAAGAAAAATTGTTATAGTAAATTGGTTTGTTTTTAGATATTCTGAAAATGTATAATATCCGTTCATTAATTCAGCTCCTGCTAATTTAATACCAACGACATTATTATATGGTTCATTTAAATTAACAGTAAAATCTGTAGTTAAAGAAGATGCTACAGCGACGGGATTTTCTTTTTTTATTATTGTATTAGATGCGTTTCTAAACTTACTATGAATAGTAAGCATTGATTTTACGGTTTCTTTTTTAAGAGGATTTACAAGACCTCTTGGATTTTGTGTATTTGATGTATGGAAAGCAATTGGATTAGGTATTTGTGGAGGAACAGCACCAGGATATATTTGTTCTCTTATAATAGGAGGTTGATAAAATCTATCTTTTGTGGGTTCTGGCAAAGTATCATATTTACTTTCATCAATTAAATTATCCATCATATCTTTTGGAACTCTAAGTGAAAGATCTTTTGTTACTCTTTCTAGAGCACCTTTGAAAAACTGAATTAATTCATCTTTATTTTCTAAATGTTTTTTGGTTTTTAATCTTTTAATTATATTTTTTGCCGAATTATAAATTTCTAACAACTGGGGTTCTTTATGATTGGGAATTTTTAAGATATTTAAAAGTTCTATTGTATCATAATTATTTATATTAGTGTCCATATTAGATATAAATATAAGTTTGATTTTAATATTATTTTTTTTTTATTAAAATAGTTTGGAGAGAAATTTATTTAAAAATAAAAAATTATTTTAATAAAATGAGAGTAAGTTTATGTGTTTGGCTTATGACGCTACCAGCGTTAGTTTTTTCAGGACAAGTTTCTCCAGGTAGAAAGGCAATTCCAGTATGGACTCCGGAACAAATTGATAATGCCTGGATTAGAGTGCCTTGGAGTAATGGAGGGTATTATTATCACAATACGTTAACGCGTGAAGATCAGGATTATCATCCTGCGTGTTTGGGGAAGACTTGTAGATGGAAGTGGAATTAATTATTTCTTCTAATTTTGCGATTCTTTTATTTTGTTCTAAAATAATTTTAAATAATAAATTAATTCTATCTTGTGTATTTTTTATACCATAACCTGTAGTCCATTCGCGGGTAGAATATGTATTTGATTTTTCTATTATTTTACTTAATTTTTTGATATTTTCACTTTTAATAGATTCTAAATAATTATTTTTGTTAATGACTTGATTTTGAATATCTTCTACAATTAGTTTTATTGAATTTAGTTTTTTATCCATTACTTTTTATTTGCTCATTTCTTTAACTACTTTTTCAAGATTACCTTTCACATCATATAGGTCTTTATGGATCCAATCAATAACTGTATTAGAGTTTACAAAAAAAAGTGGAACAAGTTCAGCAAAAGTTGCTTTATTTGATAATGCTGTCAATATTTCATCTCTTAAATTTTTAACATCATTATCTCTACCTGGACTACCAAGTTTAAGCGTAATATCAAAAATATAATTGACTAAATTATAAAATTCAGGTCCTTGAAAAGCACCATTTCTTATCATCTGGTCGAATAATTCTACATCTAACGCTTCTTCAATAGAATTTCTCATTGCGCTATTTTGTTTTAAAAAGTAAGTAAGTTTGTATTTAATTTCTTTATAAAGGCGAACTATCCAATCAAAATCAGGAGGATTTTGATTTACTTTATCGTGTAATAGTGTGGACCAAACTTCTCTATAAGTATTTTCTATTTGTTCTCTCAATGATTTTTCTTGTTCTTGGGTTAACATACTAGCCATTTAATACAATAAAATAATTTATTTTTGATTATTTGACTAAATTACTTTTTAATAACATTTCAATAAAGTATGTGGTTGCCGAAGATAAAAAGGAAAAGAAAAATATGATAAGTAATATTTTAAAAATAGTTTTTTTTTCAGGAATAGAAAGAGTAAATTTTCCATTTTTACCCATATTATAATGTATTAATGCTTCAATTAAAAAGAAAAAAGATGTAACAAAGAATGCTATAATTTTTATGTGAAAGGAAGTGAACTTCATTAATATATGTAGTGAAAATATTTAAAAACAACTATGCAATATTTCATAGAATGGCTTCATTATTTAGACGAAATATTAATTTTTTAATCTGTGATATGGCTGGTACAGTAATAAATGAAAATGGAATAATTTATAATTCATTGGAAAAAGTTTTAAAAAACATGGGTTGTAATGTTACACAGGAAATAAAAGAATCTTGGTACGGACAAGAAAAGAAAAAAGTATTAATAGATTCTTTATACCAACTGGATAGTAGTATGTCTGAGGAAAAAAATTTAAAATATCTATTAGCAAAGGGGGAACATGAATTGGAATATGAATTAAATAAAAATTATTTTGAGAACGGCGAAATAGACGTAATAGATCCACAGATATATGATTTTTTTGACCATTTACGTATAAATGGTGTAAAAATCGCATTAAATACAGGTTATAATTCTAAATTACAGAAACATATAATCGAACATTTGGGATTACAAGGATGTATTGATGATTACATTAGTAGCGATATGTGTAGATTTGGGAGGCCGTATCCATATATGATACATAATTTAATGGAACGAAATAATATTTATAATGTTAGTAGTGTCGCTAAGGCAGGGGACACTATAAATGATATGTGGGAGGGTAGAAATGCGGGAGTAGGTTTACGTATAGGCGTATTAAGTGGAGCAGAGACGCGTGCGAAGTTATATCCCCACTCTGATGTTATAGTTAATAAAATTACAGATCTTCATAATGATGAATTACCTGTATTTTTATTGTAAAATAATCTAATTGTATTATAATATGAATGTTAGAGAGTTTGTATATTATTACAAGGCAGTTATAGTCAGTATAATTGCATCACTGACGGATATGTTTATAATGTTTGAATTATCAAAGTTAAAATGGAAAGAAGAGTTAGCATTAGGGTTGTCATCATTTGCTGGTATAATAATCCAGTTTTTCGGTCAAAAATATTGGACGTTTAAAAATAAAACAAAAAATTACGATGAATTAATTAAACAGGTTTCATTATTTTTCGGTGTAGAATTGGCTTTATTGGCATTGGTAATATTTATATTTAAAGGTGTATACCATAGAATAGAAGCACAAGTTGAAAAATTGGATGTAAAATATAAAGATGGATTTATAACTGAATATTTGGTGGATGAAAAAGATAAAAAATTAATTTTGAATGAACGTGGTAAAATAGTAGTAAAAAATGCGATAGTATTTTGTGTTTTTAATTTAATATCATATCCAATTTGGCGGTATGTAATATTTAAATAGACAGGTTAGGATATAAGTCAAGTAATAAGTAATTGAAAATGTAGAAAATTGAACTTATTGATAGTAAATAGGTTTTATACCAGTAGTGTTTAAGTAGTTAGAATACTAATTAATATATATAGTAAAATAGTATAAAGGGATATCATAATAATATATTACTTCTACATCAATGGAAGAGGAATTGATGTAGAGGTCACTGGCGTTGTCGTCTAGTGGTTAGGACGCAGCACTTTGAATGCTGTAACGCGGGTTCAATTCCCGTCAATGCCTAATGGGAGCACGGTTAAATGTCTATTAACAGCGAAAATCAAAAACATTAGATCACAAAAATCTCCGCGCAAGCTTCGTAGGTTCGAATCCTACCCAGGGTATAGTGCCCTGGTATGCAAGAGGTCAAAGCAGGTTTGTTAAAATGTAGACAGCAACGCTTCCCATTTAGTCTAGGTGGTTAGGATAGCCCGCTTTCACCGGGCTGGCACGGGTTCGAGTCCCGTAGTGGGAAGGCCGGGTGCGGCGTATAATACACAACAGAATAAGATGTAGGTGATGGTAAAAGGTAACCATAGACAAGATATTCAAAAGACATTGGGAGCACGGTTAATTATCTTGGATAGACGGTATCGCCCGCTTTGACGGAGTATCTGGTTCGAGTCCAGACAAGATATAGGTTCATTTACAGCAAATTAATAGGATAATTTAATGTGAACCGTGCATACAGCCTGGTTAGCTCAGTCGGTAGAGCGCGCGCCTTTTAAGCGCGTGGCCGTGGGTTCGATCCCCACACCAGGCAGGAGAATTGGGGATAACCGAAAAAATTAAATAAAGAAGAAAAAATATGGTTGGCTTGCCCGAGTGGTCTAAGGGGTCACGTTAAGGCCGTGATATGTTCGCATGCGTGGGTTCAAACCCCACAGTCAACACTTTAATTTCATCTCTATTTATAAAATATTTAGCGACGTGGCGCAGCGGTTAGCGTGTCTGGCTCATAACCAGAAGGTCGGTGGTTCGATCCCACTCGTCGCTATTTATGGTTCTTAACAGCTATTATTTATCATTGCATTTTAAGCCGGTGGTCGCAGGTTCGAATCCTGCCCCTGTGAAAACAGGGTAACTCAGAGGTAGAGTGCCGTAGATTCATGGAACCAATATTTTAA
>Ga0228649_1000378_pt1 | contig 19449 bp, 19 predicted proteins | sample 61DmetaG_FD_190074 | JGI IMG/M metagenome (GOLD analysis project Ga0228649, IMG submission 190074) | Seawater microbial communities from Monterey Bay, California, United States - 61D | ecosystem: Environmental > Aquatic > Marine > Coastal | place: USA: California | collected 2016-10-31 | reverse complement strand
TGTAGAATCAAACTTTTAGAACTAAACGCGACCGCACACCGACGCGCGGCGCGCGCTCGACGCCCCGCGACCGACGACCCGGGACGCTCGACGTCTCGCGGCGCGCGCCGAACGAACCGCGCGGTCGAACGCGCGCCGAAGCGACGCGAATCGTCGAAGAATGTCTCGACCTCGCGAACACCACTCGCGCGGACGCCGCGCGCGCGCGCGCCTGTTCGCGCTCGCCACGACGGCCGGCGTCGCGTGCGTCGCGCTCACGGGCGCGTCGTCGCTCGCGAACGCGATCGCGCTGGCGAACGCGGAGGCGGTGACGGAGGCGCGGGCGACGGACGCGGACGACGCGGACGTCGCGAGGCCGACGCCGGGCGCGCGACGCTCGTTGTTGTACGATCGCAAGGCGGCGGTGGATAAATCGCGGGCGCGGTACATGCGACGAAGTGGTGGGTCGCGCGCGCGCATCGGCCGGGCGAGCGGCGGCGGCGGCGACGACGACGAATGCGACGAGGAGGACGAGGAATCGGAGTGCGGCAAGAAGAAAGAGAAAGAGGAGGAAAAGAAAGAGGAGGAAGAGGAGAAACAGGAGGAAGAGGAGGAGGAGGAGGATGCGGATGCGGATGCGGATGCGGAGGAGTAAACGAGGACGCGGACGGGCGTGTTCTCCTTTGAGCGTCTCTGTACGACATATCTTTGAGCGCCGATGCTACAGTATTCTGTTCTACAGTGTAATCAATCTGAATCAATTTTGTGAGTTTTCGCGATCGCTATTTTCCGTTGACGCGCGATCGTGCGCGTCGCCGACACCGGAAGAACTTGCGCGCCGCGCGCCGCTCGATTTCGCCGACGACGCCGGCGCCGCTTTGTGATCATAATTCATCATCTGTGGGCTCGTTTGGGCGTCGATACCGGTGTAGTTGGCTTTTTGTTGTATCCAAATCGAAGGGTCGATGCCGATACCACCCATCGTGTCGTCGTCCACGCGTCCTCGCAACGTTCTTCGAGGGTCTTTGCCTTGCATGTACAAAAGCGCCGCCGGTCCGAGCGAGCGGATGTACTCTATTCTGTTCGTTCTGCCCTCTGTTCGCGCCCGAATGCTCATCGCGGACGCAGTTTCCGAAAGTTCGGGCGCTGGCGCATCTCGCGGCGGCTCCGAAGCGGAAGTTGGCCTCGCGGTAGGCTGCGGTCCTCTCTCGCGCCAGGACCCGTCGTTCATGAGTTTCGCGCGCGCGTCGGCGGGTAAAAAGTCAGGGATCGAATCATCTCGAATGAAATTCACGCGATGCTTCGCCTTTTTCGGTTCGTACTCAACTCGCACTCGCGTCCCGCTGGGTTCGTCGGCGAGTAACTCTTTGAGCTTCGTCAGCACCGCTGACGCGCATCGAAGAGCGTCCTTGGGCGTCCACGAGTTCGCATGCTTGACGACGTATCCCGGTAACTTGAGCGTCTCTAACATTTGCGTTTTCACCACGCGCCCGTGGTCGTCGCGAAATCCAACCATTATTCTCCTTACACCCAGCGCGAACGACTGCGCCCACCACTTCAAGAGCTTTTCTTTTTCAAAACGTTTCACCTGTCGCTCGTCGTTCATCACCCTCGACGTCTTTAACTCGACGTAATTCGCCAGCTCGGCGTCACCTTCGAAACAATCGACTTCTCCAGCCATTAAGACGTTTAAATCACCCATTTTCGTCTTGACGACGCAGCAAAAACATTCCATGCAATCCACCGGTTCCTCGAACGGCTTCTCCGAGCACGCGGCCTCCTCGAAAGCGTATCCCCAGTAACACATCCGCTCGTCTCTCCCGTCGCGAGTGAGCGCCTTTCGCAACCCTTCCTCCGTTTCTTTGACGTTCAAAACGATCGTCCTGTTGTTGACCAATTCGGCCTCCATCGTCCAAGCCTCGGAGACGTTCCACGCCGTCGTCAGCAACTTGCTCATGTTTCCTCGCCACGTGATCACGTCCACGTCTTCTAACACTTTAGTCTGCCCGCTCGCCTCGATCGCACCAAATATCACGTGCACGGGCGCCGGATAAATCTCTCGCCGATCGCGATCTCGAAACGTGCCGAATCCTTGATTGAGATCCGCGCCCGCGCCGGCGTTGACGCCGCGCAGCCGCCGCAAATTCGTCGCGTCGTACGTCGTCAATCGTTCGTCCCGTCTCTTGCTCACCTGCGCGCGCGACTCGACATTCCGCGTCGATGCATTTCAGTCATTCGCGCGCACCTCGCGCGCGCTCGCGAACGCGCCCACGAATCGCGCCGTCGCGCGCCGCGGCGACAGTTAGCTCGCGCCCGAGCCGAATTCTACGCAATCTTCCTCACGCCGTCGTCGCACGCCTCCGCGCGCGTCGCCCGCGCGCCCGCGCGCGCGAAATCGTCTCACGCACCTGTCCGCACTCCAACGGCTCCTCGTACTTGGGCGCGCGCACCGCGGCGGCGTCGAGCGACCGCACGTCCACCTGCACGAAGCCCAACAAACTCGGTCCCGTGACGTCGTCCGCCGCGCGCGCGCGCTTGCGTCGACCGCGATTGCTGCTCGACAACACGTCGGACGAGCCGGAGACGGCGTCGCGGGAGCGCGCGCTGGATTCGGGCATCGGGCCGGAACGGCGCGGTGTGCGGTCGAGGCGACGCTCGGGACGGTTCGGGTTCGGGACGCGGCGGCGGCGATCGACGGCTCGCGTCGCGGTGATGATTTCGAGGCTCGCGCGCGCTGATTGAACTAATATGATATTTGATGACGACGCGGCGGTCGGGTCGAGACGAGTCGACGCGCGGAGTCAAAACTTCTCCAGGGCGCGCGTCGCGGCGAGCGAACGCGTGCGCTCCAGCGTCGCCTCGCGCATGCGCGCCGATATCACCGCCGAAGCCGCGAGCGCGAGATCGTGCATCGCATCGTACGTTTCCATCGTCGTTTTCCCTCGATCGAGCTCCTCGGCGATGATTTCTCTGCCCGAGATATCCACGCCCTCGTCCTCTTCCTCCTCGTCGTCGCTCGCCGCCGCCGCGCGGCTCGTCGCGCCCGCGCCGGTCGAACACATCAACAGCTCCGGCCCTCGTCCGCGCTCTTCCTCGCGATTGAGATCGATCAACACCTCTCCATCGAGGTATCCGCACGTCACCGCGCCCACCGTGTCCCTCAGCGGCACTCCCGCGTCCGCCAGCGCCAACGTCGCCGCGTTGACGCTCGCCGCCTTCGCCCCTCCGTCGTCGCACAGCACCGTGCACGTCACCGCGATCGCGCTCCGCGGCATCAATTCCGTCATCACCACCCTATCCAGTATTTTCGTCAGCGTCTCCGCGTGCGAGAGCGCCTTTCGATCCCCCTTTCGTCGTCCGTTCGCGCCGTCCGCCGCCGCCCCGCTCGCGGCGTACGTCGCCGTCACCGCGCACGCGTCGCTCGCGCCCTCCTCCGCGCGTCCGCCGCGCCGTTCGCGCGGTCCTCGCACCGTGGCCTGCACGACCGTGTTCCCGATCTCGAACCGCGCGCTCCCGTCGGCGTCGGCGTCGACGGCGAATTCGTGCCGGACGCGTCGACACTCGTTCGCCCGTCGTCCGTCCGCGCGCAAGCCCTCGAAGCTGACGTACTCCATCGCGATCGACGCGTCGCGCGTCTCGGCGGCGTCCGCGTCGCGCCGCGCGGTCGCCGGCGCGCGTCGCGGCGCGTCGCGGCGCGGAGTGACGCGCCGCCGCCGCACTCGCGCGCTCGCACCTCGCGCGCGCGCGGCGCGCCGGCGCGCCGGCGAGCCGCGACGCGCCGCGACGCGACGCGCGCGAGGTTCGAGCGTCGCGCGCGCGATGGACGCGACGCCGCGCGCGACGCGCGCGACGACGCGCCTCGAACGGCTCGCGATGCGACTGCGCATCTTTTGGTTCGTCGTCGAGTTCTTCGCGTGTCGCGCCGTCGGACGCGCGATGCCGCGCGTCCGCGCGGCGTTCGCGATGCGGTTTCGACGGTGCGACGCGCGGGCGTCCGCGAGCGGCGGGCGCGGAGGCGGAGGGGTGGGGCGTCGACGGGGCGCGAGCGCGGGCGACGACGCGTGTTACGTCGACGGAAGCGTCGACGCGAGCGGCGCGGCGAGCGGCGTGGGCGTGTGGTATAAGTTTGGACATCATTTGAATTTCGCGGGGTCGTGCGCGAGGAAATCGTGCGATATCAACGCGGTGGAGATGTGCGCGGTTTTCGCGGCGCTCGTTCGACATCCGAGAGACGAAAAGTTGGCGGTGATGTCGGATTCGCGATACGTGTGCAAGTGCGTGGAGATAATAGCGAGGGGAGACGTGGACGAAATCGCTGTGAACGCGGTGACGGTGCTGACGGCGTTCGTGCTGAGTAAGAGGCGGGAGAAGACTTTGATCGCGAAGGTGGCGGCGCATAAAGGCGGAGCGCACACGGCGAACGCGCGCGCGGATCAGCTCGCTTTGGTCGGTTCGAGAGCGAGCGAAGAGGCGTCGATGGTGGGATTTATTCCGCGAGCAACGTTTGAGAGCGCTGGATTTTTTCAGAATTTTTCGCGCGTTTTAAAGGCGCTTTGGAGACGCGAAGTCGTCGCAGAAGTCGCGCGATTTTACGCGGCGCGCGAAGACCCGTTCGGAAACGGATGTTTGGATGGCACGGGCGTGAGTGAGGCGCGGAAAAAGTCGCACAGGGACGTTTACGAAAACGTGCAACGGTTAGAGAATCGCACCAAACTCGAACGACCGAGGCCATTCAGCGACGATTGCTCCGTCACCGACGTGTTGGCGCTCGATTGCGAGATGGTCGGCGTCGGCGAAGGAGGCGTGGAATCCATGCTCGCGCAGGTCTGCGTGATCAACGAATACGGAAACACAGTGTATTTGAGTTATTCACGCGCGTACAAAACAGTCACGGACTATCGCACGCACGTCTCCGGCATCCTTCCTCGTCACGTCGAAGGGTCGAGCGCGCGCGAATTCGCCGACGTCAAGCGCGACGTTGCTGAACTCATAAAAGGTCGCATCGTCGTCGGCCACGCCCTGGAGAACGACTTTTCGGCTTTACAGCTCCACCATCCACGGGAAGACACGCGAGATACCGCGAAATGGCGGCCGCTGTTGCGTCCGCCGCACTTCCGCAAGCCTCGTCGCTTGCGGCATCTGGCGCGTGACTTTTGCGCGCTAAGCATTCAGTGTGGAGATGCTCACGATCCCGCCGAAGACGCCTTGGCCGCGCTCGCGATTTATAGGAAATTTAGAAACAACTGGGAAGGTCAGCTCGCGTCCGCAAAGGCGGGTCGGAGCCTTTAGCTTTGTAACGCAAGTGTACCATAAGTAGACCGCGCCACATCGCGCCACATCGCGACGCCGCGCTCTCGCGCGTCGCGCGTCGCCATGCCTCCGGACGTCGAATCAAGCGGCACCGCGCCGTTCGCCGCCGCCTATCCCGGAACGGCGCGCGCGAATCGCGCGCGTCACGGCCCACTCGTTTTGATTCTTCTAACCACCGTTCTGGGTGGTTTCTTCCTTCACGTCGTCGTGCGCCCGTTCACGGACGCTCGCGCGCACGCGCGCGCGCTGCAAACCGCGTCGTTCGTCTCCGCGGACGCGCTGGCGGCGCGAGACGCGCTGGGGGTTTTTGAAGCGGTGTTGAGCGGCGTGCTTCACGACATCGACGGCGGCGTCGTGCGCGACGAAGCGCTCCTGGGATTTCCAGTCGCCAAACGCGAGTCTTCGCGAGGCGCGTTCACGCTCGTCACCAACGTCGCATCGCACTGAGGATACAAGCAATCCAACGTCGAGGGCTTTCGCGCGCTTCGCGAAGAATTCGGCGACGGGTTGCGCATATTGGGATTTCCGAGCGACGACTTCGGACATCAGCAAGGAACGAATGAGGAAATCAAACGCGATTTCGCGGACGTCATGGATGTGTTATTCGAACCCGCGCTGGATTTGGCGCACAATCCGATGTTCGCGCAGCTCACCGCGGGCGGCGCGCCGGCGGAGTGGAATTTTGCGAAATTTTTAGTAGACGATCGCGGGCGCGTGGTTCGTCGGTATCCGCCGAAGATGGACGCCCAGGCGATCGCGCGAGACATTCGAGATGAACTTTAGCCTTAGTTTACGACGACGACGGCTTCGACGACGATGAGAGGACGACGGAAAATTATGACCGACGCGTTCTCAAACCGACGAACCGAAGCGGTTCTCGGCGAGCGCGACGCGATTCCATCCGTCGTCCCATCGCCGCTCCAGCGCGCGTCGCTCTCGATTCAATACCATCGCGCACCATCTGTACACCCCGTCTCGCGCTTCACCGCGCGCGTCGCTCGAACGTCGTCGAGCGCGCCGCCGCGCTCTCGCGCGCGCGTCCCCAGACCGCGACTCGCGCGCATCATGCTGCGCCTCGCGCCTACCGTTCGCGCGTCGAGCGCGTCGAGCGCTTCGGCGCGCGTTCCACGGCGCGTTCCACCGCGCGCCGCGCGCATCGCGCGTCACGCGAGCCCGCGCGCGCGCGTTTTCGTTCGCCGTGTCGCGATTCCACGAGGTGTGCAAATCACGCCGCCGCGCGCGCTCTCGAGCGACGACGACGACGCGCGATCGTCGAGCGAGGCGATTCGTTCCGATGCCGTCGACGACGCGGCGCCGGCGCCGCGCGCGAGCGACGCGATGGTGGAGCCGTGCGACGGCGACGACGGCGCCGGCGTCGTCAGCGGCGCCTCCAAGCCGAACGACTCGTACGCCATCGAAAAGCGGCGCGCGAACACGACGGCGATCGTGGGCACGGGACCGGTGGCGCAGACGCCGGCGGTGGCGCGGGATGAGCCGACGAAATCGACGCCCGCGCGCGCGGAGTCGACGACGCGGCCGGTGTTGAGCGAGGAAGAACTGTTGCCGCCGTCGAAGCGGGAACCGAGAGGGAAAGAGTACAAAGAAGACGGTGGAGATAAGGAAGGGGGGGACGCCGCAGACGGTGATGGGAAAGGACCGAGCGGAAGCGCGACGAAGGGAGGCGCGACGACGAAGACGAAACCGAAAACTGACGGAGAGAAGGAGACGGGGGAGAAGAAGCTGGCGACGCCGAAGAGCGCGCCGGTGGTGAGCGGAGGCGCGATAAGGTCCGCGGCGGGAATGGCCGCAGAATCTGGTGCTGATCCCGTGTTAGCGGGCGTGGGCGGTGGCGATGATGGCGACGACGCGCGGTCCGGCGGCGGCGGGGGAGGAGGAGGAGGAGACGATAAGAATGACGGAGACGACGAGGACGAAGAGGAAGATGACGACGACGAGGTCGTGCTTCCCGATCCCTGGTACAAACTCGCGTGGGAAGAAACCGAGCGCGAGATTGTTCGCATCATGCAAAGGTTGCTCAATATTTGGATCACGCGCGACCCGAGCAAGACGACGCGACTCGTTTTGTTCTCCGTCATGGGTACCGGTTTATTCTTAGCTTCGCTGCTACTTTACCCCGAGAATCCTCTCGAGTTTAGCGATAATGGATTGTTTAGCTCTGTGTTCGGTCGTAACCCTCGCTGGGTGATCAATCGTGAACTCGGTCCTGTGCAGCCGACGTTGTTGAGCACAACGTGCGCGTGTGCCGTGGCTTTCGCCAAGGTTCGTCTCGGTGCGAACATGTTCAAGCTCTCACCCTTCATGCACGGCGTCCTGGGCCTCCCCATGGGTTTCATGTTAGTCTTTAGATGGAACAACGCGCACGAGCGCTGGTGGTACGGCCGCACGTGTCTCGGAAACATTTTGTTTTACTGCAAAAATCTTGGCGGCACGTTCTGCACGTGGGTCGCGCCGGACGACCCGATACTCGCCGCGCGAACGCTGGGTCTGATTGGTGCTTTGAAAGAAACCGTGGCTGATCGATTGAATGGTACAGTGCTGAACGACGGAGCGATTTTGAGTCAGCTCACCACACCGCTTGACGCGGGAGACTTGGAAGGATTATTTCTCGCCGAGAATAAGGTGTTGTACTGCCTCGAAAAGATTCGCGGCTGCGTCCAAGAAGCATTCAACAAAGGTTACGTCCCTCCCGCCATCGCGAGCACGATCCACAGCGAGGTGGCGATGATCATGGATAACTACGGGAGTTGCGAAAAAGTCGTCAACCAACCGCCTCCGGGTTGCATCATCACCCACTTGAAGTCTACGCTCATGGTGTACGTGTGCTCGTTACCGATGATTTTAGTGCATGAAGTCGGAGTATGGGGCGTCGTCCCCGTCACCACCATTCTTTCTCTCGCCCTGTTCGGGATTGAGGCTGCGGCTGAGCAAATCGAGCAGCCGTTTGGCAACAGACCGTACGATTTGCCCGTGCGCGCGCTGATGAATAGCAACTCGCGAGACCTCGAGCAGACGAGCGAAAAGGTGATCGGAATGACGGGCTTCGTAAACGGGGTGAAGATGCCGTTCATTCCAGAAGGCTCAACGCCGTCGAAGGAGGCGATGTCGGCGAAGACGTTGCCACAGACGTTGAAGACGTCTGAACCGCCGACGCCACCACCGCCGCCGCCGGCCGCTTTCGTCACGCCCGCGCCTTCTGCGGCTGCGCTCAAGGCGGCGGCGGCGCCGCCGATTTCGGAGTCATCCGTCGTTATTCCGACGGCGCGCAAGGACAACACAGTCTCGTTTTCGAGCGATCGCTTAGATGCCGCTTCCGTCGCGGCGCTGAGCAAGGAGAGTCCGTTCGCGTTCACATCGAACGAGCCTGCAACGAGTTCTGCTGAGCCGGCGAAACAGCCGCAGCCCCCGTCACCAAAGGTAGAGACCCGAGACGGTGAAGGCGTGCCTTCGCGTCCATCGACGCCTACGGCACCGATGACGCCCCCTCGAGGAAAGAGCGCGTTGCAAGCTGCGATGGATGCGGTTTCAGAGACGGCGAATTCGCGCGCGCCGGTGAACCCTTCGTCCTACTTGTCGCCGTTACGAACGGGTCGGATGTCCGATGCATCGAGTTTATCGTCGTCGGCGCCGGCGTCGACCACCAAGGGTGAGCTTCCGGCTTGGAAAGCGCAGAGCCCAATTGAAATTTACGATCAAGTGCTCGATGAGCGACCAAGCTCGACGATTCCGGACTCGCCTCGATACCACACGCAAAATTCATTGCGACGACGAGACTCCTACGGGCAGCAATTCTTCGATATGTTCACTCAGCGACCGCAAGCCAACGGCGCGTCCGAGCCGAACAGTGCAAAAGCTGGTTCGAACTTACAGCGATCGAGCTCGGTGGGCCTACCGCGATCGAGTAGCGTCAGCAACTTGTCGGGCCCGTCGTATCGAACGAACGCCGAGGGTGAACGCGACATTCGCGACATCCCATTCTCGCGCAATGCATTCGGACGATCGCCGTCGAGATCGGATCTTATCTCCGAGGAAGACGGCGGCGTGCCCATGCGACGCGTGGGCGCGGTGAACCGCTCGACGTCCGTCACGGACATGAGCGCTCTAGAGGAGGCCATCAAGAGAGCGCGCGAGGCGCGCAAGCGAACGTCCGGGGGCTCGGGCTCACCGTGAAAAGAAGGCACACGATAGAAAGACGCACAGTAGAGCCTTCAAATGTATTGTATAAAATAATTCTTCACGCACGAATAAAATTAAAAGTTCATCACGCACGCCTCGCGCGGCAAACCGGCGGAGGTGAGCATCTCGATGACTTCGTCCGCCATTTCCTTTTGACCACACAACACCGCAAACGTGTCGTTCGCGTCGATCTTCCCGCTCGCGATGTCTTCGCGCAACACATCCTGCACGTGTTTGCCCGAATCTTCGGAATACACGCGCACGACGTCGCACGGCCACGACGCGGATTCCTCCAAAAACGCCGTCGCCTCGGCGTCGCGCGTCCCGTAATACAGCGTCGTCGCGCCCGCGTCCGTCTTCAGCGTCCCACTTCGCAGCAGCGCGCGAATGGGCGAAATTCCCGATCCCGTGGCGAACAGCACCGCCTTCGATCGTCCGCGCACCGCCGTCAGATCGAATCCTTTCCCCATCACCGGCGAAACCTCCACCTCGGCGCCGACGTCGAGCGCGCAAATCTCTCCCGCCGTCGCCCCGCTCTGCGCCTTCACCAGCAGCTCCACCGCCCCCTCACCGAACGCGCACTCACCCGGCGCGCTCGCGATGGCGATGAACGCCGCTTTACCGTCCTCTCGCGTGCGTATCTGCAAAAATTGTCCCGGCGTCGCGTACGCCGCGCGCGCCGCCGCCCCGATCTCCACCCCGATCGCCCGCAGCTCGGCCTCGCCCGCGCGCGCGCGGCGATCGTTCGCGACGACGGATGCCTTGGACCAGGCGAAATCGTTCCAGCCCGCGCGCGCGAGCTCGTGGAGGCGCGCGCGACGCGGTCGGGACGTCGGTCGAGGGATCGGCGAGGCGACGGCGCGGCGCATCGCGCGCGGCAGGCATCGCGCGCTGAGCGCGCGCGCGGTGCGCGTGGTGGTCGTCATCGCGCGCGGGCGCGATCGAGGGGCGCGGGCGTCGAGGAGTGCGGTCGACGCGCGGACGAGCGGCGCGGGCGTCGAGCGACGGCGACGCGAGACGACGCGCGCGACGCGCGAGCGACGCGCGAGCGACGCCGCGCGCGAGGAACGACGCGATAAATCTAAAAATCGACAACTGCAACGGTGTACACGCCTCGCGCGACGGCGCGAGGAGGCTAGAAGGGATTGACGAAATCGTCGCGCGCGTCGAGCGCTTCGACGGCGCGCGCGGCGAAACCGCCGCACGGGTAGTTTTCGCGCGTGCCCTCGCGAGCCGCGGCGTGCGCTTCGAGCTCTTCTTCCGTCATGCGCAGGCCCGAGATGGAGTGCACGTCGAGACGGAACGGGCCGTCGGCTTCGGCGCGACGCGCCTCGAGGCTCTTCTCGGCGCTCCCGGCGACGGCCAAGCCGAGAAACACCACGCGATTGGCGCTCATGCGCGAGTGATCGCGCACGGCGCGTCCGCGATGCGTCTGCACGAACGCTTCGATGGGGACGACGACGTCCACCCACTCGTCCTTCGGCGGTCGAAACGCCGCCTGCCACACGTCCTCCGCGGAGTCGCCCGTCATCCAGTTCTCCGTTCGCACGCTCGCCACGTACATCCGACCGTCGCCGCGCACGCGATAACTCAGCGCGTCGTACGCGTCGAAATCGAGCGTGGGATCTGGATTCACGAGCGTTCGCGTCAGCGGTTTCGTGCGCGCGCCCGCGAAGCCGCTTCGCTTCAACCGCGACTTCGTCCCGCTCGGCGGCGGCGCGCAGTCGACGCGCCCTCGCAGCGTGCTGTATCGCCTTCGCAGCGCCTCGCGTCGCGCGTCGTCCATTCTTTCCATCGTCGCACCGCCGTTTTCTTCGCCCGCGTCGTCTGAATCCTCATCGTCGTCGCGTCCCGCGACGAGCTCGCACGCGCTCGCGCCGCCGTGCTCGAAATCGCCGAAGACGTCCCATCGCCCTCGGTCCGTCGCCGACGCGAACGCGCACAGCAGCGTCACCGCGCGCCCGCTCGGCGACGCCGCGTACCACGGCGCGCTCGCGCTCGCGAGCGCGCGCGTCGGCGCGCCCGCGCGACGCGTCGACGACGACGCCGCGTCGACGCCGCCCGCCCTCGACGCGCGCGACGTCCCCTCGCGCGTCGCGCGCGCGCCGCGGTGCGCCGCCGACGCGTCGCGCGCGCGCGAGACCGCCGTCGCGACCTTCGAGGCGCGTCGAAGCGCCATGCGACGCCGCGCGGCGCGCGCGGCGCCGATGAATCGTCGCGCCGCCGACAGTGCGGCGCGTCCCGCGCGCGCGCGTCGCCGCACTCCGCGCCGCGCGCGCGCGCACGAGCGTCGCTCGACGCGCGAACGGACGCGGCGAAGAGCGCTCGATCGCGCGCGCGCCATGGAGGACGCGGAGGAGCGCGATTACGGCGACGAGGACGTCGCGATCGATGACGATCTCGCGGACGCGGACGCGATCGCCGACGACGACGACGCGGACGACGCGCCGACGATCGTGGACAGCGACGAGCGCGCGGGAGGGGCGCGGCGAGGGTCGACGCGGCGAGGCGGCGGTGGGGCGGTGCCGAGGCACGAGCGGACGACGACGCCGTACATGACAAAGTACGAGCGGGCGCGCATCCTGGGGACGAGGGCGCTGCAGATTTCGATGAACGCGCCGGTGTTGGTGCAGCTCGAGGGAGAGACGGATCCGCTGGAGATCGCCGGGAAGGAGTTGAGGGAGAAAAGAGTGCCGTTTGTGGTGCGGCGGTACATGCCGGACGGGAGTTACGAGGATTGGGGGATCGACGAGTTGATCGTGCACGACCCGGACCAGAGGCGGACGTAGACCGCGGTCGAGGGTCGAGCGGCGTCGCGGCGCGGTTGTAATCCGAATAGCGTGAATGATTTTGACTATGGTTGTGCTTGTTTGAGTGTGTTCTAATCGCGAGGGGCGACGCGCGCGCGGTCGTGGGGGCTAGGCGACGGCGTCGCCGTCGACGACGTCGCGGCGGCGGCGAAGGACTCGGAGAAGCGAGGCGTCGTCGAGCGCGGTGACGTCGAGCGATGACTTACGGGCGTTGACCACGGCTAGGCCCTTCATACCGTCGCTACGAAGAGCCTCGATGAGCTCGCGCGCCGTGGGACCGTCGCACGAAAGCGCGGAGACGCATTCGGCGAGAGTCTTTGTTTTGGCTCGAAGCGCCGACGGCCGCTTGGCGCACTCGACGAAGACGTTCGCGTGGGCGTCGCGATCGCGCTCGAGTTGCTTCGCGCCCGCGCGAGAGAACGTCGCGACGCACACGATGCGATCGACGATCACGCGCGTCGTCTTGCTCGCGATCGCGCGCCAACACTTTTCAAACGCCGCGACGCCGAACGCCGCTCGAGCGTCGTCGACGCGGTCGCGAAGAGGCGCGAGAGCGGCGAGCATGTACCCGCTCGCCGATACGTTCCGGGACGATCCATCATCGCTAGCATCACGTGCATCTTCGTCACCGAGCGTTTCGTACGCCTGCAAGTGCGTCGAACCGACGTAGGCGTCGCCGAGTACTTTATCCGTGAATTGCGACGCGGCGGCGTCCGCGACGGCGTCGATCCAACGCGCGGTGAACTTTTCGAACTTGCTCGCGTACGTCTCCAAACACTTTTCTCCACCAAACTCTAAAACAAACGTGTCTTCTGCCAACACGCGCAACGCTCGAGCGACGAAAGTGGATGCGTTCACGGCGGCGCCGATGACTGCGGTGCCCTCCGTGCCGGAGCGCCAGCTCCCCGTCGCCGCGACGAGCGAACCTAATCCTTTCGAACCCACCGCACGACACTCACACTCGTCTATAAACTCATCTAAGACTGGTATCGCCACTCTGTTTACGAAATATAACCGCCAGTCTGCCCTCGACAGCCCCTTGGCGCTCTCGAACGCGTTCTTTGTTTCCTCCACGACGACTTGGGCGACGTACGGCGCCTTGTATTCCACGTCCCCGTCTTCCGCGCTCGCGGCCCAATTCTTCGCCTCGTTCCATGACTTGCTCGCCCGCACTCTCGCGTGCTCGCACTCGGCGTCGAGCCATGCCTCGGCGTGCGCCTGCTCGCACACCAAAGCGTCGAGGACCTTCGGCGTCTCCTCGACGTCCGCGTACGGATTACGAGACACGTGATCGTCAAACGCGCGACACTCGTCGGCGACGTGCAACCACCACGGTTCTTCGCTTGCCGCGCACGCGACGCACACGTGCGTTCGAATGACGTCCGAAACGGCGTGAAGCAACAGCGACAAGTAGTGTCGAGTCGTCGCCACGGCGATTTTTGGCTCGTCGACGAAAACCGCGCGATCGAGCTCGGCGCGCACCAACATCGGCGTCTTGATCGTCAACTCCTTCGCGCACGCGAATAAGCGCTCGGGTTTCCTCGGATCGCTCAACGATCCGCGCGTGGCAAACGTCACGCGCAAGGCTTCGGCTAAATCCTCCACAAACGCCAACGCGACGTCGTCGTGCGCGAACGACGCCTCCCCCGCGAACGCCGCTCTCGCCTCCGACGTCGTTCGCAGCACGTGAAACGCTCGCACGGCGCGTAATTCCCCCAACGCCGCGTCCGCGTCGTCGTCCTCGCCGCCGTCTCGCGCCAACGACCACCCGTACGCGCGCAGCTCCGTCGGCCGCAAACCGGGCGGCCACCCGCTCGCCGCCAGCCTCGCTCGAAGCCCCCCCCACGCGGCGTCTCGCACCGCATCGCACGTCAGCTGTCCACGCTCACCGATCATCGCCCGCGCGCGCGCCCCGTCCTCGCTCGCGAGCGTCCGAAACGTCTCCGCCGCGCTCGCCGCGCTCGCGCTCGCGCGCTCCAGCTTCGCCATCGCCCCGTCCTCGTCCTCCAGCTCGCTCACCGACCCCGCGACGTCGTCCGCGACGGCCAGCGCGTTCGCCGTCGCCGCGAGCGCGCGCGCGGCGGACGCCGCGCGCGAGAGCGTCGCCGCGTCGTCGCGTTCCGTCGACGCCGCGCGCGCATCGTTCGCGGACGGTTCGTCGTCGTCCGCGGTCCCGAGCGCGACGACGGCGCGTCGGACGGCGTCGAAGAACGCGACGCGGGCGTCCTCGCGCGCGCGCGAGGCGGCGGCGACGTCGGACGCCATGCGCGCGCGCGCCGCGCGTCGTCGTCTGTCGTCGGTTGGATTCTGCCGCGCGAGCCTGAACCCTAGGTGTGTGTGCAGTATACGTACTACATACCGTATATGACACTCATAATATGAGGTATAAACCTTATCGCGAAGGGGGCTTCCGCGCGCCGCCGCGCGCGCCGCAGACGACGACGCGCGCCATCCGCGCGCCCGCCGAACCGCCGAACGCCTCCGCGCTCTCTCGCGCCGCGCTCGCACGCGCGCGCGATGCTCGCGGCGACCGCGGCGCCGCGCGCGACGCCGCTCGGGACGAACGCGCGAAGCCGACCTAAAACCTCAAACGCGCGAAAATCTTCGTCGCGCGTCGCCGAACGCGCGACGAAGGGCGCGGCGACGACGAGAAGGGCGCGGAGAAGCGTTCTCACGCGCGCGGTGAGCGGCGCGGAGACGGTGACGACGAAGAGCGGATGCGTGGTGGATAAGGAGGACGCGGGCGACGGCGCGGTGAAGCTCACGGTGCGCGTCCCGGAGGCGTTGCTGCAAAAGTGCTACGATAACGTCGTCGATGGATTCAACGATACGGTCACGGTGCCGGGATTTAACGCGTCGAAGAAAGGGTCGAAGGCGTCGACGAAGATCCCGATGCAGTTGTTGATAAATCACGTGGGGAAGAAGGAATTCCAGAGCGCGTGCGTGGAGGAGGCGTTGCAAAACTCGTTGCCGGAGGCGATGGAACTCGTCGCCGCGACGGCGTTGCAGGATTCCGAGCGAATTACGACGCACTTTATGGATATGTTTTCGTCTTTCGCGGGCGTGCACTCGGCGCCGTGCGAGGACATGAAGTATGAAGTCATGGTCGAGATGGAACCGACCGTCGCGTTTACGGGGGATCACAAGAGCTTGAGCGTCAAGGTGCAGAGCCCGGGGGATGATGCCACCGCCCAGTACGATGCGGATAAGTTTTGGAACGACGCGCTCAGGGATCAATCTACCTTGCGTGTCGTGACCGATCGTGGTCTCGTCTCTGGAGACGCTGCGGTGGTTGATATCGAAGCCGTGCGCGTCAACGACGACGGCACCGACGGCGCCGCGTTGCAAGGGATGCAACAAAAGGCGTTCCAACTCGACACTGACGGCGGCAACATCAAGCTTCCCGGTTTGCTCGAGAATATCGTAGGTATGGAAGTCGGCGACAAGAAGTCGTTCGAGATCGTGTTCCCGGGCGATTGGCCGCAGGAGTACGTGCGAAACGTAAAGGCGAAATTCACCGTCACCGTGAGCGAGCTCTTCGGGCGCGAGTTCCCGAAGGAGACGGACGCTTTGGCGGAGAAGATTTTCCCCGGCTCCACCTCCATCGCCGACGCTAAGGCGAAAATTTTGGATAGCATCACCGCAAAGTATGAGTATGATTTGGAACGAGCGATCGACGAGGCGTGTGTCGACGCTTTGGCTGGTATTTGCGATGTCAAAATTCCCAAGTCGCTCATCGAAGAGCAAGGCAGGAACATGTACTCGGAGCAACTTCTCGCCATGCAAGTCAAGCAGAAATTAGCCCCCAAGCAGCTCGAGCAATTAGCGTCGGCGAAAATGGTGAACGAGTACCTCACCAAGCAAAAGGACGAAATCGAGCGCGTGTGCCGACGCACCATCGCGTGCGAGCACTTGGCCAAGCTCGAAAACCTCGAAGTCACCGGCGAGGCGCTCTACGAAGAGGTCGAAAAAGCCAAGCTAGAATTCGAGGAGTTCGGTACGGAGTACAACGAGAATCAGCTTTACCTCCAAGCGCAAGATGCTTTGGAGGGTAAGCTCGCGTTCAAGTGGTTAAAGGAGAACTGCAAGGTTGAAATCTTGCCCGCCTCGCGAGACTGAAACCGCGCGTCCTCCGCGTCTCGCGTCGCGTCGAGTCGTCGACGCCGGTCCATCCACACCGATCCGTCCACAGCGTCTCGCGCGAACGAACGACGATAGAACATCACGCAGACAGCGCGCCATTCTTTCATATTCAACATCTCTACTACACAAAACATTTTTTTTCGCCTCGCGCGTCGCTCCGCTCGCCCTCGCGTCCCGCTCGCGCGTCTCACTCCCCCCTACGCGCCCGCTCATCCGCCGGCCGCACGCTCCCGTCGCCGAAGGCCTCCTCGGGCGGCGCCACCATCTCCCTCGAGTCCATCACCTGCACCAACGCCAAGTACCCGAGCGCCAGCGCGACGCTCACGACGCCCGTGACGATGGCGGTGAGTTGCCCTTTCGCTTCCAGCGGCTCCCCCGTGAGCGGATTCAGCCCGTATTCGCCCTCGGACGACTTCTCCGGTTCGGCGAACGTCCGCGCGCGTCGCGCGCGCGCGCGCGGCGCGCGGCGCGGCGCGCGCGCGACGCGCGGTGCGCGAAACACGGCTCGGGACAGCGCGGCCGGCATTGCGCGACGCGTCGCGAAATGTCGAACGACGGCGCGAGCGCGCGCGACGACGCGCCGGATAACTCGACGTGGAGCGCGCTTTTGAAATGGTGCGCGCGAGCGCGCGACGCGCGACGCGCGACGCGAGGGACGACGACGACGAACGAAGACGGTGACGCGCGCGTCGCGCGGGACGGACAGATATTTGACGAAATTTGACTGCAGACTGAGTGACACACGAATCCGCGCAGGTCGCTCTCGCAGCAGGGCAAACACGACGCCGAGGACGCGAAAGACGCGCCGAAGGCGCGAAAGTTCACGGACGAGGAGCGCAAATGGTTCTACGACGCCATGGCGAGTGGGCTCGTGGATGAGGTGAAGAAGATGAAGGAGGACGTGGAGGCGCTGCGGAACGCGGCGCGCGGAGAGACGACGAGCGAGGAGGATGGGGAGCGATTGGAGATGGTTCTGGAGGATTTGATCGAACGCGTGGAGAATGTAGATAACGCGGGGGATTTACACACGATCGGGGGGATGGAAGCGCTGATTGGAACGATGAAGTGCTCTCGGGCGAGCGTGCGAGCGCTCGCGGCGGAGGCGCTGGCGACGACGACGCAAAATCATCCCAAGGCGCAGAAACACGCGCTGGAGGAGGGCGCGATGGGGGTATTGATCGAAGCCGCGATATCCGATGCGGACGACGAGGTGCGAGGCAAGGCGCTGTTTGCGTTGAGTTCCCTGACACGCGGTTGCGACGACGCGCAGCGAGCGTTTTCGTTGGGAGGCGGCGCGGCCGCGTGCGCGAAATTGATCGGGCACGACGGCGCTGAGCGCGTGCGAGTGAAGGCTTTGGTTCTGGGCAAACACGTCTTTACGCAAAGCGAGGGGAACATGGCGTCGGCGGTGGAGTTCGGGGCGATCGCGAATGCGGCCAAGTGTCTCGAATCAGCCGACATCAACTGCAGAGAAGCCGCGGCGCGCGTGCTCCTCGACATAGCTCGATGCGTGGACTTCGAAAAGAATCCCAAGGCGGTGGACGATTTTCGAAACCCAGCGACGATCGCTCGCATCGCCAAGACTCGGGAGATGATCGCGGCGATGACGGACGAGGGCGACGCCAGCGCCAACGCCGAGACCAAGGTGGCGCTCGACGCGCTCGACGCGATGTTCGCGGGAAACTGACCGCGAGGGCATGGTGCGCCCAATGAGATGATTTATAAAGCCTATGATGTCCCCCAAGGGTTGATGCACATCAAGCACGCGTTCACGGCGAATGAGTTAGCCTCCATAGACGCCGCGCTGGCGCGCGAGGGATGGCTTGAAAACGAGCAGGCGATGCGATTCTCGCCTCTACCCGACTGGCTCAACGCATTCGCCCGCAGACTGCGCGGCATCGCTCTGGAGACGAAATTCATCGACACGCACGAGGGCGATTTATTCGCATTTTCCCAGTGCATCGTGAACCAGTACGTTCCGCCAGGCGGGTTGTCGAAGCACGTCGATTTGGCCGCCTTCGGCGAAGTCGTCGTCTCTCTCAGCCTCCGATCGACCATCACCATGGAATTCGAGCCCGTCGAGCGCGAACATAGTTCAATCGCGACGACCGCGGTGCGTCTCGATCACGGTGATTTGCTCTTCATCCGCGGCGACGCGCGTCGCCGGTTCACCCACGCCATCCCGGCGCGTTACGAAGACGTCTTCGACGCCATCGCCGTGCCTCGCGCCCATCGCGTCAGCCTCACCCTGCGCACGATGCATCCAGACGGTCATCTCCTCACCACGCCCGCGTCTTAGCGCGCTCATCAATCAATATGCATCATCGCGAATTCGCGTCTCTCGCCGTCCCGCACACCTCGCCTCTGTCCCATGGGTCAAAAGAAGGGCAGCAAGGTCAAGCGCAAGACCGCCGGTCGCGCGACGAAGACGCATTTGTGTAAAACCGCTCGCCGCGTCGGGTACGCCAGTTCGACGCACGCGGACGTGCGTTTCGAGGCGTTTCACGCCGCCGCCGCCGCCGCGAACGGGACACCGCTGAAACGCGGCGCGACCGCGCTCGACCTGATCGAGGGCGCGAATCAGACGGCGATCGATGAGGACGTCGGGACGTACTTTGCCGTCGCCACGGGTCGAAGGTTCAGCACGCGCGAGGGGCTGGAGAGCCACATGAAGACGAAGGATTACAAGCGCGCGGTGAAGCGACTGAAGACGGGCGAGCGGCCGCACGACGAGCGAGACGCGGAGGCCGCGGCGGGAATGGGGACGCCGAAGAATGACTAGAAAACTAGAAGTGTAGTGTACAAATGATGGAGAATGTAATCAGGAACCGCCGCGCTCGTCGTAGGGAGGAGCGCCGAGCTGAGACGCGAGCGGGGCGAGAAGCGAGCGGAGGACGTCTTGCACGGATTCGGAATCCGCGGCGAAGAAACGGAGGACGATGCCGGAGTGTGGGAGGGGTAAATCGCTCGCAGAAACGAAAAATTTTGATTGGGAACGCGAGGGCGCTGTGAG
>Ga0228649_1000347_pt1 | contig 20406 bp, 17 predicted proteins | sample 61DmetaG_FD_190074 | JGI IMG/M metagenome (GOLD analysis project Ga0228649, IMG submission 190074) | Seawater microbial communities from Monterey Bay, California, United States - 61D | ecosystem: Environmental > Aquatic > Marine > Coastal | place: USA: California | collected 2016-10-31 | reverse complement strand
CTTGGAATCGACCATTTACCTGTAGCCCCTGCAGCACACTATATCGTCGGGGGATTGGATGTCGATTCATTTGGAAGACCAATATTAAGAGATCAAAATAAAATTATTCCAGCGTTATATGCTATTGGAGAAGTAGCCTGTACAGGAATGCATGGGGCAAACAGATTGGCATCAAACAGTTTGCTTGAGGCGGTTGTTTATGCAGATAAAGCTGCAAAACATATTATCGATAATTCTCCAATGTCACACAATTTAGAAGCCCCAGAATGGAGAGAGGAAGGATTGGATTTCTTGGTTGAGCATGCACCCATAGTCAATGACCTGATGTTGCTTAGATCAACAATGTCTCAAGAGGTAGGAGTAGTTAGGAGATTTCAGCGACTTGAAAGGGCGTCTCGTAGACTAGAACTTCTTGGTCAAGAAGTTGACCTAATGTGGAGAAACTCTCTAGCCAGTAGAGAGATTGTAGAGTTAAGAAATCTAATATTAGTCGGACAATTAGTAACTTTAGATGCTTTGCAGAGAAGTGAAAACAAAGGACTGCACTACAATTCGGATTTATCGTGAATTTATAGATTTTATCAGTTCACTTAGCATATTATTTTTGGGAGTTGAAATCCCATATCTTTCAGCCCTCTCGACTACTGCTTGATTTAGAAATTCAATTTCAGTTGTTCTACCTTTCTTGACATCTTGTAACATGCTACAGAAATTGGTTGATGTGGCCATAATAACTTCGCGTAGTCTTGAGTTTAATTCATCATCTGAAGGAATATTTACTCGTTCTTGTCTCGCAATAGTAGCACCTTCAATCATAATTGAAGAGCATAATTCAAAAAGATTAGATTGTAGTAACATACCGTTTTCACAACCTATCAATGCTGCTACTGGATTGATGGCAATGTTTAGTAGAACCTTACTCCAAACTAACATTCTACCATCATCTTCCCAAATCGGATTCAAACCAGATTTTGAAAGAAGTTTGATTATTTCTTCAGCATCACTCAATCCGGGCCCTTCGCCAAATTGGCCTATTGAAATATTTCCTTTACCAGCCCAATTAACCACTCCTGGTTCAGGCCTCCATGCCCCATGAGATATCGATGCTGCAAAGACTCTGTGAGGACCGAAAAATTCCATACATTTCTCTACATGGCCTAAACCATTACTCAAGCAGATAACTTTTGAATTTTCATTCAGTAAATTTAATGATTTTTCCATTAATGGAACAACGTCATTCGCTTTACTAGTAATGAATAGGAAGTCCACCTTATTTTGCATGCCGGAATAAAATCCCACCTCATCCAATGAAACTAACATAGAACTATCTTGGACTGTGAATGACTCTTCACCTCTTACCTCTATTCCATTAATAGCCATCGCAGAACCGTGTTCTCCTCTAGCATGAATCAGTAGATTATCTACTCCATACTGACAAATCTTGGCAGCGATTAAAGAACCGATTGAACCGGCTCCTAAAACTGCTATATTCATATTATCAACCTCACATATAACTTCCTAGATAGATGTATACTTGGCCATCTTGATGGTCGAGTCGCATAGTTGAAAATGTACTATTCGATGGTGCAAATTCAAAATTATTTATCCCCTCTTCAAGCATTGAGGTTGATTCAATAATAGTCCATTCCTGAGCACCATCTCCTAAAGTAGTCTGAATAATATTGATTGGAATAGACTGGTTTGAAGGATTATAGATATCAAAGTCTGCCATCTCTGGGTGAAGTAATGTCCCATTCATGGACGCTGCCCAGATGCTAGTCCACATTCGATGTGCGATGCCTTCTCTAGCCAAAATCAATTCAGGCCCTCTTTCCACTGTAATATTAGTTTCAGGCAATGGGTGATTGGGATTTGAACAAATCGATAATTCTTCAAATTCAGGAACCTTTAGAATTATTGAAGAGTTATTTTTGATACTCGGAATCTGTGCGATATTTCTGTACTCTAAATCCCAAATCCAAGAATCATTCGCACTAATTGGCTTAGCAGGAGTACTGACCTTTGAATCTAGAGCACAGTAATCAGTAGATGTGGATAAAATTTGGCCTGGACTCAAAATGATACCCCAACCGTTTTCATTAGAGGAAGTGATATTCCACCCAGTTGAAGGAATAATCGCCCTATTAGAGAATTCTGGTTGGTCAGGAAGGAAAATAGATTCATCTAATTTGATAGAGTTAAGTTCGGTAGATCTCATCAAAATAACCGCATCTTGGCCACGGATACAAAGTGATTCAGTCCCGGTAGACAACGTAGTTTCTAGCCCCTGTTGACCTTCAATCCAGTACATCCGTGTTTGGAACTCTAGTGATGATGATTGAGGGAAAGATACATTGATAGGTTGCTCTGAATCTATAGAAACTGTCAAACAGCGTTTTATTTCACCATTAGAATTAATCAATTCCCAGTTCGATAATGGATACGCTGGTAACTTTGGCACAGCAAGAATTGGTTCAAACTGAGCCACTGAATCAACATATGTCACCAAATATAACTCTTCAGCGATAGGAGCATAATTAGAAATATTCCATGTTAAATTTAGTATTATTAACGATTTTTTACCAGGTAGAATATCATCCCCACATCCTAGTTCTTCAATAGAAACTGAGTCATCATCACTACACGTCCAATTCACTTTCCAATTTTCTGAAACTACATCATTGATTCTAGCTAGGTCAAGTTTCCAGTGCTGGGTTATCGCTGAAGGATTCAATACTTCAATCTCTAAATTGCCATACCAAGCACCATTATCCTCGACAATCTCAAGTTCACTGTCAAACTGGTACTCTATATCTTCATCCCAATTCTCATCCATGGCAAAGGGCGTCTGACTTGGTAACGAAATCATGAAAATTATAAATAAAACCATACCCATTTTAGAAACAGACTTTGGTTCAATTCCCTTGGCTTCATCTAGAACGATGGGTACTCTCTTATCAGACCCCATGAAGAGTAATAATGGAATTATGACTCCTAAGATTGGTAACCAGATAGTGAATCCCTCAAATGCTTCAAACATCCATGCAAATACCAGTATTATCATGAAGAGAAAGAATTGATTTGATGAATTACGAGCATCATTTAAGCCAACACGAGCCACAAGAATACGGCCACCGGGGAAAGTTGGGATAGGTAGAAGTGAGATCCAGCCATAGAAACATAACAAAGTACCTGCCTTGGTAAAGGGGTGAGCCCATAACAATCTAACAGATAAATCATCGAAAGTTGCTAAACTGATTAAATTGACCAATAAAGGTGAATCAGAGACATATTGCATAGATGTCACTTCGACAAATTCAGGAGTCAAGAATAATCCTGAGATCCATAGAAGCGTACCAGAGGATATGAAAATTAGCGGAACTGATAGCGCCACCCAACCTAATGAGTGACGATTTTTCCATGGTCTAGCATCCATTCGGGGTAGTGAAGGGATAAGAAGTAATCCAAATGGCCAAATCAAAAAAGACTTGGATAAAATACCCAGACTGAACAAAGCGATGGTGGGCTCAGGGAGTGGAAATAGATGACCTACACGTATTCCATGTCTTTCAGCCCACTTCTTTTGTACAAATGATGCGATTACCATAATCGAAACTACAGGTAATACATATCCTATAACTGCATCAATAAAGAGAGATTCATGAAACCATCCACCTTCTGGAATTGCTCCGTCCATCCAGTACATTCCTGCTAGGGTCAACGAAATTATAGTCAACAACCACATTGTGATCAGACTTTTTGGAGATGGAAACTGTCTTTCTGGAAGAGGTAGAATCTGTAAAATCCAAGGATCTCCAAAATCTAATTTCGCCATCCACCCTAAATTCTTGAGATATTGGTTAGCATCCTCTAAACTATCATGAATCTCTTTATCTTCCTTGGCGTCTGCTTTCCATATAGGCCAGCGACTTCCACCAATCTCCCCATAAAGATGGAAATACCGCTTTAGTATAGATTCTAATAACTGTTTTTGATTCCACGCTTTCTTTTGCGCAACTAGTTGTTCTGCATCAGTCGATACATCACTTTGGGAATCACTAGGACTTGACATACGACTCCCTCGGAATTAACCTGTGAGCCCATCCCTACTTTAACCATCGGCGAATTAGTGATTACAATATTAATCACTTATTCTTGAAACGCTTAAGACGGAATGTTTCTTCTCTTTCCATTTCTTCAAGACGCAGCTGAATGAACACTCTAGCTTCTTCAAGTTCAGGAATGACCTTGAACTCAAGAGCATTTACACGTCTCTTAGTAGCTTCAATCTCTTCCAGCAATCTCTTTAGTGTTGCTTCCATCTCAGAAGCAGTTACTATCTTACCAATCAAATCACTGAAAGAATCTCCGGCTTCATCGATATATGGAGATGAACCTATGTATCCTACTCCTCGCTCTTTGAATGTAGATTTTAGATTTGAACCACTGACACTAGGAACAACTACACCCATGATGTTTCGTCTTTCGACCTCAACTTCAGGGTGTGCGCTATTTGCAATTGCAGCCGCTCTTACTGCTAGGCCACCTTCAATAGCATTGGCTAGGTCGATTCTTTGCTTAGCCAAACGATAAGATTCAGTCAAGTCGCGCTTTGCCTCAATCATCTTTGACAATAATTGACGAAATTCGTGAAATAGACCATCTCTCTTCATTTTCAGAAGTTTATATCCATTCTTGGTTTGTTTAATCCTAGCCTTGAGCTTGATTAGTTCACTTCTTGTTGGTTTAATATCCAAAGCCATGAAAAATCACCTCAATTATTCTATTCACTGTTTGTTCTCAGGATGATACTTTTCAATCCACTTTTGGTCAAGACGGACTAGATACTTCGTATCAATTGAGGACATCAATGACCAACAAAGGTCAAGAGTTTCTTCGATGGAACGGTCTTCGTCTCTTGTTTGTCTAAGGAACTTGTCCTCGAAAACACCGGAGAAGTCTAGTAATTGCTTGTCACGCTCATTCAAAGCATCTTCACCAACAATTGCGACTAAGCCTCTAAGTTCTCGACCTTGAGCATATGCTGCATACATTTGGTCTGAAACTGACTTGTGGTCTTCTCTAGTTGTCTTTTCACCAATACATGAACCCATCAAACGGGACAATGAAGGTAATACATTGATCGGCGGATAAATTCCTTGTTGGTGTAATTCACGAGAAATAACAATCTGTCCTTCAGTAATATACCCAGAAAGGTCAGGAATCGGGTGAGTAATATCGTCACCTGGCATTGTCAGAATAGGGAATTGAGTAATGGAACCCTTCTTACCCTTAACAATTCCAGCACGCTCGTAAAGCATTGCCAAATCTGTGTACATATATCCTGGGTAACCTCTTCTACCTGGAACTTCTTCACGTGCTGCACCAATTTGTCTTAGAGCATCACAATAGTTTGTCATATCTGTATAGATAACAAGTACGTGGTAATCTTTCTCGAAAGCCAAGTACTCAGCAGCAGTCAAAGCAAGACGTGGAGTAATGATTCTCTCAACCGCAGGGTCGTCTGCAAGATTAACGAATAGAACCGCATTCTCTAGAGCACCTGTTCTTTCCAAGTCAGAACGGAAGAAATTATATTCTTCAGCAGTAATACCCATAGCACAGAATACCACAATAAATTCTTCATCAGAACCCTTCAATTTGGCTTGACGTGCGATTTGCAAAGCAATATCATTGTGTGGTAGACCAGACGCTGAGAAAATTGGAAGTTTCTGTCCACGAACTAGTGTAGTACAACAGTCGATGGCTGAAATTCCAGTTTGGATAAAGTCGTGAGGACTTTGACGGCTGTATGGATTAATTGCAGCTCCAATAATATCTGCTTTCTCATCTGCTACGATTTGTGGTCCACCATCTCTTGGTCTTCCTGCTCCATCGAGAATTCTTCCAACAAGTTCAGTACTGACTGGAAGTTTAAACACATCTCCCATGAAAGTAACTCCGGATTCTCTGTCGATCTTAGCAGTTCCTTCAAACACTTGGACGATAACTAAATCATCGGAAGTATCGAGAACTTGTCCGTTCTTGATTGTACCATTGGATAGTCTTAGAGTAACTATTTCACCAAATGCTACAGGCTCTGTTTTATTCAAAAAGACCAATGGTCCTTTAACGTCAGTAATTGTTCTGTATTCTTTTCCACTCATAACTATCCCTCCTAATTCTCCTCTACCGTATCGGCGATTTCTTCATTCATTGATTTTACCATACCTTCAATGGTATCGACATATCCTTTCTCGAACCTTCCTCTCATCAAGTCAGTTCTTGCTGGAACGTTTACCACATCGTTTAGTTGTCCACCGTTAGCCATTGCAGACTTAGCAGCATCTTGGAAAGATAGAATAGCCTTAGCCATCTTGTACTGCAAGTGAATGTCACAGTATGCATCGACTTCGTGGAAACCATTCTGTTGTAGGAAGAATTCACGAATCATTCTTGCAACTTCTAGAGTTAGTTGTTGGTCGACTGGTAGAGCATCTGAACCTACAAGTTGTACGATTTCTTGTAATTCTGCTTCTACTTGTAATAGACCACTGATTTGAGTTCTAACTTCAGGGAAATCCTGAGCGATGTTATCTCTAAACCATTGGTCAAGACTTTGCGGGTATAGTGAATAAGAATTCAGCCAGTTAATCGCTGGGAAGTGTCTTTGTCTTGCAAGTCCTGCGTCCAGTCCCCAGAAAACCTTTACAATTCTCAAAGTTCCTTGGGAAACAGGTTCTGAAATATCTCCACCCGGAGGTGATACAGCACCGATAACGGTAACTGAACCATCATCGCCGTTCAAAGTTTCAACACGGCCAGCTCTTTCATAGAATTCTGCAATTCTAGAAGATAAGTAAGCAGGATATCCTTCTTCTCCAGGCATTTCTTCAAGACGTGATGAAATTTCACGCATTGCTTCAGCCCATCGAGAGGTTGAGTCTGCCATAAGGGCTACATCGTAACCCATGTCACGGAAATACTCTGCAATAGTAATTCCAGTATATACAGACGCTTCACGTGCTGCAACAGGCATGTTTGAAGTATTTGCAATCATGACTGTCCTTTCCATCAATGGCTTACCGGTGTTAGGGTCAATCAAGTGAGGGAACTCGTCAAGAACTTCTGTCATCTCATTTCCTCTTTCGCCACATCCGATATAGACAACTAATTGTGCGTCAGAATACTTTGCTAGAGATTGTTGTGTAACAGTCTTACCTGAACCGAATGGACCAGGAATACCTGCTGCACCGCCCTTAGCGAGCGGGAATAAGAAATCTAGAATTCTCATACCTGTAACTAGTGGAGTATCTGGTGCATACTTTTGGCGGTATGGACGAGGAGTTCTAACTGGCCACTTTTGCATCATCTGTAACTCAGAGCCGTCATCTAGTACACAGACGGTTTGAGTAACATTGAATTCACCGGACTTGATTGATTTTACCTTGCCGCTCATACCTGGAGGTACCATGATTTTGTGAACTATTGTTTCAGTCTCTTGGACGTTACCAATGACTTGTCCACTCTCAACAGTATCGCCTTTAGCGACTACAGCCTCGAACTTCCAGATCTTTTCTAAATCGAATGCATCGGCGTCGACTCCTCTTGTAATGAATACACCCATTACTTCTTCAAGAGTTGCCAGAGGTCTCTGAATTCCATCATAAATCTGTGTTAAAAGACCTGGACCCAAAGATACTGAAAGTGTCTCTTCAGTATTCAATACTGGTTCACCAGGTCTTATTCCAGAAGTATCTTCATACACTTGGATAACTGCTTTATCGCCGTGTAATTCAATTACTTCACCCATTAGTCCTTCTTCACCAACTCTAACAACGTCATACATCGCTGCATTCATTCCAGTTGCGGTCACAACAGGACCGGATATTCGATATATTACTCCTTCATTGCTCATATTTATTCCTCCATTGTATTGGAAATCATTTCCATAGATCGACTCCTATTGCCTTACGAATTGTATCACGCAAGGTTGTATCCTCTTCTGTACCAATTCCAAGTACCGTAGGGGTTACTGATGCCGAAAGCCTGTCTCTCAAGCGTTCTGGCAATGCTGCAAGAATTGCGGAGTCGATAACCACAATACCTACATTTTTACTATTGAGAAGTGATTTCAAAGCCGAAGCCATTTCATCATCATCCTCTGGATTAGTGATATTTGAAATACCAGCAAGCTGGAATCCCAAGGTAAATTCTGGTGAGCCAATAACTGCTAAATCCATAATTCCACCTCACATTATGTGTGCCTCTAACACATCTTCAGGAAGACCCGCAAGCCTACCTCTAACTATAATTCTTAAATCTGCAACCTCTTGGACCTTCATACAAATGTAGTGAATAATTGGTAGTGCAGATACTGGATGCAGGTAACTCATTCTTTGCATGAAATTGTGCTCTTGATTCTTCAACCAAGTGATCACTGGGTCTAAACTTCTAACATCGTTGGAACGTGAAAGAAGTTTTTCAAATTCTGCAAAATCAAATTTACTTGATGCTCTCAAGATATCCATCATAGAGTCCTTCCCACCGGCAGCAATGGATGAAAAGGAACTATTTGGAAGCAACCTGCCACCTGGAACTAATAATTCAGAAATATCTTCTGAACTTAATCCGACTGATTCTGCCTCTAGAATATTCAAAATATTACGATTATCAATCTCCATAGCAAGATAATTCCTAAGATATCTTGTTGAAGGTTTGGTAGAAGTCAGACTTTTTATTGCATTTGAGAAATAATGTCTGTCTAAAGCATCTTCATAATCAGATAGTCTAGCATCTTCTGGCAAAGCCATCAATGAAGAGCCAAACGACTTTCTGCGCATTTGTGTAGCTGCAGAACGTAAATCATCTGAGTTTTCGATTATCTTCAGCCAAGGTGTGTTAATCTGGTTTAGTTCGGGTAAGATTGAGTGTGCAACTTTATCCAAGTCAACATCATTCATTACCGCTCGCAAAACCACCTTTGCGTTTTGATACTCAAACCTAGAAGTATAAACCTCTACTAATGATTTGACTTTACCGTTGCACATTGAGACTATTTCTTCAAGCTCAGACTCAAGATTATGAGTTAAAGCAGCTTCAACTAAGTCTCCACCATTGAATTTCCCAGCGTATAAGTTAATTTCATCGGCATAACCGATGTTACTTACTGCTACAGTCAACTGATCTGGTGATTGGTGAATCAATTGACGCATTCGCGCCAAATCTGCAAGTTTATTTCGACGGGATTTAGCCCTCGAAGCAACATAAGCAGTATTACCAAACACATTAATCACCTAACCAAATAATATTGAATTCACTGAAGACAGTGAATCATTCCAAGCATTTTCTAAAAGGGTATCAAATCTCATATCATATGAAATTGAACCATCTGGGGCTTCAAGGATAAATCCTCCAAGTCCGTCGACAGATTCTCCGATTTTTCTCTTGCCACTAAGTCCATCCAAGGCCTTGCGGTCAACTTCTACCGGTCTAATGATATAATCAGCACCAGCCATTTTTCCAGCTTTGGTCATCATAGATTTGAGCATACTAGCACGTCCTTTGAAACCAGGGTCGGCTAACTGTTCTTTAACAGCATCATGAGTAGCGTCCAAAACCTTTCTCCTAGCAATCAAAATTTCCTTTTGATTTGCTTGTCGAGCGCTTGCAACAACTTCTCTTGCAATTTGAACAGATTCTCTTTCTGCTCTTGCATCTGCTTCACTACGAATACTCTCTGCTTTACTTTCTGCCTCAGATAAAATATCCTTGGCTTCGGCTTTAGCTTTCTTGATTATCGCCTTAGCTTCAGCTTCCGCTGATGCTGCGATATCCTTTGCTAATGTTTCTAGCGTCATCTTTTATTCCTCCAAACATCTTTCGAAACCCTATATCAAACAGGATTACGAATGAACTTCCTCATTGAAGGAAGAGCGGCAATGCACCAAGAATCACGATTGATTCTGGCAACGCTGTAAAGATAAGCGCAACACCGAACTTGCTTCCATCTTCAGCAAGCATTCCGACAGCAGCGCTACCAATAGCAGCTTGGGAGAAACCAGCGCCAATGGCCGCAAGACCAAGTGCTAGTCCAACACCGATCATACCGATGTCTCCGTTTATGTCGTTCGAATCGTCGTCAGTTGTTGCTGCATCTTGCGCGGCTACACCTTGTGCAACCAAGGTCAGTACCAACAATACGATCAGTGTTCTTAGGCTCATTTTCAGGGTATTATTATTCATTTTTGCTACCTCCATTTATTGTCCATTGGACTATGATTCACCCTCTACGTGCAGGGTGCGGCCACCAAGCGGCGCAAAAGCGCTACCCGAGCCATCGTAAAACTTGCCCATCCATTCTACAAAGTGTAGACGGACGGCGTGAATTGTAGGGGAAAGGATTCCCAGTGCTATAGCGAATAGTTGAATCAAAACGAATAATACTACTCCTAGTATTAGTGATATGACGTCTCCAGAGTCAAGCGCTGGACCGATTTTTTCCCATCCCATGGTAATAGATACTTCTGCGATTTTAACTCCGGCCACACCTACTCCCATTATTCTAAGATATGATAGAGTATTAGCCAATAGACCGAATGTTTCGATTGGACCCATTATCAGCCCACCGACCCATCCGAATTTCTCGTAAACGGCCAATCCAACAATTAGGCTGGCCAATCCGATTATGATTAGGAATGTCCAGATTTGGACATCGAATAGTCCATCGTAGCCCATGACCATGTTTCTTGCTTGCATTGAACCACCTGTCAAAATTAGTATCCAAGAACCCTTCTCGAAGTATGCTGCTGCTGCTCCATGTGCTTTGTAAACAGTTACTAACCCAATGACTAGGCCTAGGAAAATATGTGCAATACCGATGTATACTGAAAGTACTACATATTCCTGTAACCCGTGCCCAGGGCTTGCCCTGTGGAATGGCATATGCAATCCACCAAGATTGAGTAGGTCTGCAATCGCATGAGGAATGTGCACATTAGCATATGTCCAATCATAAAACGCATTAAACGGCGAAGAGTTTCCTAGTTGACCCGTATCATCCCATACAAATCCAAATCCTTCTGCGAATATGATGCCCCATATGATACACCATGCTCCCATCCATTTTAGGATAGTAATTCCATTCTGTGCAAGTGGGTCTTTTGCAAATGGCTTAGAGCCCAAGAATGAAGCTAAAAGGTAGATTAGAAGACCGTATCCCCAGTCACCTAATATCATTCCGTAGAATAGAGGGAAAGTCATCATTAATAGCATTGAAGGATCATAGGTTCCATATTTTGGCCTTCCCACTAGGTCAACTAAGAGTTCAAAAGGCTCTGTAGCCTTTCCATTGACAAATTCAATCGGCGGAACTGCATCATCGTGTGAATGTGAATCGGAAGAAGAGATTCCAGAAATTGCTATATCAAGTTCAGGCAAATTGATTTTACCATCTTTGTTAAGGTCGATGGCAGCGAGGAATTTAGCCATATTCCATGGCGGTATATCTCTAATATCCGCTGATTTCATGGCACTCTCGATTTCTTTGAACTCAAGTTGCCCAGAATCGTCCAAATCCATAGACTTGAAAAATTGGAAAACGGATTGGTTAGATGATTCGAGATAGTCTGCAAGCATAACTAATTCTTTTGGAGAACTTGTGTGCTCCTCATGCCCCTCATCGTGGTGATGGTGGGAATCAACATATTCTTCTATAGAAACGTGAGATGCACATTTCGAAAGTGCCGCTCTTACTTCGTCAGACTTACTTGTCGGGACCCAAGCATCTAAGGCAAAGGCTTGATTGCTAACTGCGACCAATGTTGGAGCAGTAAATATTTGCTCTTCCCTCTCCAAGTGCTCCTTTACTCTAACTAGGTTGGAACCATTAGAATTTTTCCAACTTTCCAATGACTCTGCTGTATTCTTGGCCTTTGAATCTAAATCGACAATCGCATCCTCGATTTCGGCAATCATCTTACCAGGAGTTCCTTTCCCGCTAGGGATTTGAACTGCTTTAGATCCAAGTTCTGCGAGTGCTATTTGAACTGCAGCGCCATCCTTTGGCTGACATGCTACTGCGATAATGCCCTTTGATACTTTTAGTTCGATTTCATCGATAATATCGCTGAAAACGGTTTGGGCCTTTGAAGCCTTACTGGTTTCCGCCAAGTATATTTCAACACCTTCGTAACCAGACATTAATTCCAAAGGTATTCCAAGGGGTGCTATTCTAACTAGAGCCTTAAGTTGCTCTTCAAGAGTAGTCTTTTCGGATTCACAATTCCTGATTGTCTCAACGTAGTCAAGCGCCGTATCGACTTTCTCTTCGAATTCTTTAATCATACCAACGATGCTTCCTCGAGATGTTGGACCGTCCATGTTAATTGCATTGACTTCAGACTGAAGTGAACGCACTTTAGTCAATAAACGACTAACGATTTCTGAGCCTTCGTTCTTTATCGAAGAACCGATTCCGATTCCATCTTCAAAATTACTGTATTCTTCGATATGTACACAACCTAAGTTTGTACATTGACGAATTACTTCTTCCAATTTACCGACTGGTGCAGCGACGGTTAATCGGGACATTTCAAGCATAATAACACCTCAAAATGTAGTCATTGTATCCAAGATTGCACTTACAGCCTTGTCTAAATTCTTTGAGGCGCTAGATTCAATCGAATCTACCTCCTTAGTTCCAGTCTTTTGGACTTTACTTGCCTCTTTGTCAGCGCCTTCTCTAGCAGAATCTAATTTTGCTTGGGTGCTTGATACTGAGTCATCAGCTGCACTTGACACGATTTCGCTAGATTTCTTTCTAGCGTCTGACAATATTTTCGATGCTTCACTCTGGGCATCAGCAAGTTGCTTTGCTGCATCGCGCTCGGTTTGTTTGATTTTACGAAGAACGTCGGACATACCCAAGCAAATCACCTACATTTCGCCGTATTATAGGGGGTTTATGAGTGTAGTGATTAAACGCCTTTTCATTTCCAGTCCAAAAGAAAGCCCAATTAGTATTCAGTTCACCTTTTAGGCTTAAATCCCCTAAACCTGCTCGACATACCAAAAGGTAGCAATAGTCTGCCTTGGACATCATCAAAACCAACTTCTCGCATTATTTTTCTGTAATAACCATTCGTCCCATAATGGGAGTATGTTCGGGCCAAACCCTTCCATGGATGGTCTTTTTCTTTGGTAATAACTCGAGCAATCAATTGTACAATTGTAGCCATCCAAATCCGACCGGCTAGACCGTGGAACCAATTGGCTTTACCAGCATCACATATTACTAATTGACCACCTGGTTTTAGTACTCTAAAGATTTCTTCTAGACCCTTCTTTTTATCTTGGAAATCTCTGAACGAAAACAAGCAAAAAACCCGGTCAAATGTATCGTCGGGAAGAGGTATTGACTCGGCAATCGCTTCGACATATTTCGCTGGCTCTTCGCCCCTTGACTTCCTAGCCGAATCGACCCTTTTTTTAGCAACCCTCAACATTTCTGCCGATGGGTCTAAACAGGTTACATCCAATCCGACTAGATCTTCAGCAAAGGAACCTGGACCGCAGCCCACTTCTAGAATTTTCATTCCTTCCTTGGCATGATTACGTACATTTTTTCTCCATACTTTGTCTTGTCCAAAGGTCATCCAGTGGTTCACTCTATCATAGTGAGGGATTGACTGCTCTAGCTGTTCTTCAAGCTTCGTCCAAGCATCTAAATCGATGCCTGATGGATCATAGCCGCCTGTTGAACTCCTATCCGACATGTTAACTCCTCACGGCTGACCTCTTTGGACATATCGTTTTACGCCCTCTCCAATCCGTCAAGCAATACGCTCGACTGTTTCTGGAGTGATTCCTTCTTCAGGAGTAACTCTAAACACAAGTATTTTCAAATTTTCTGGAGCATTCCTAAACTTAGATACAATCATTGAAGTCTCAAAGTCTGTACCAATAGTTCTAACTTGGAAAGATAATACCATATCTGCAATGGATGCAAGTTCTTGTTTAATCAAAGGTGAAAGACCATCAGTCGAGACTGATATCAAGACTAGTCCTCTGTATAACTGCGCATGCGCCTGTAGCATTCTTACCATTGCCACTACCCTTGCTGGGTCTTCTCTTTGAAGAAAGAAGTCAAGACTGTCTATAACCGCTCTAAAATAAGGACCGAGTGCCATAACTTCGTTAGTGACTTCGGTAAGATAATCCTGCGTAACATCATCTACGAACCTGGTTTGTGCCAATCTTTGAATATCTTCAAGCCTAAATCCTTCCAATCTATATCTACTTGCAAGTAATTCCTTTTCTAGAACATTGGAATTATATTCTTCGCCAATAGTCCTAACATTGATGTCCAAAGGCCATTTATATTTGTTGAAAATTCTTACAATCTCCGCTTGGCCTTCGTTAGTAGAAATGTAAAGAGTGTTTTCTGCCTCTTCTGCCGGTGATACAAATTGCTTTGCGAATAGTTCGCTACCTGAACCTGTTTCTGTAAATGCAATCATGGTAAATCCTCTAGGGACGCCACCATGCATTTCATTATCGAATTTAGGAACTCCAAATGACCCTACTGACCCGAAGAACTTTTCATCTTCTTTATCGAATTTGAATTCTGACGCCACTAATCTCACCTCAATGTATTACAACTTGCCCTCTGTCTATGAGGTCTGTACAGTATAAATCTAAATTTGATAAAACCAATGGAGGTGTTTGATCCGGTACATTAAGAATTACCGTTAACACTTCTTGCTGCCTAAAAGTATTGATGAATGTATGAAGATACTCTGCCAACATCCTGTCTTCATTGTAAATAGCCAAAGAATTAACACTGTCAAGGAATATGAAATTGCGTTCATTGTCTGTAGTCTTTAAGATATACAAGGTACGTAGGAGCACGGATTCTAGCATTATCGGGCTATCTACAAAGTGGACATTCGAATATGGCACTGTAGTTCCACCCAAAATTCCAGAAGATACTAAGTCAATGAATTGAATGTGAGATACATCAACTCCTATAGCTTCGAAACCTTGGATAACTTCTGCTGCACCTCTACTTGCACTGATATAGACTCCGCTCATTTCAAACGCTTGGAGTAATGGAATCAGAGTACTAGCGGTAACCATGAAAGCGTTAGAGTTACCACAACGAACTTGGATTGCGCTATTCAATGAGACTTCGGTCAATTGATCCGCAATACCTTGGTCTAAATCAAACATTTTCATGCACCCCATCTATTGTGTGTATCGCTTACTGCGCCCCACTTTAACATTGGAGTTAGCATTACCCCCAGAGGAGTTAGTTCGATTGCATGCTTTGCCCTGCTGTGAGAAGTTCCCCTCATTTTTACGACTTGTAAAAATCTCAACAAGTGACCCATTCTCTCTACATCTCCAAGTACAATAATCCCATCTGCGATTGCTTCTTCTACACCAAATGAAGACCAGTGAGCGTTTTCTGTAGCAGATGTTATTTCAGCGATGAGTATTGTTGTACATCCTAGAGTTGCTAACTTTTTACCCAATGTGAACAAGAAATCTCGAATTAATTGTTCCGATTTAATTTTGTAGCAAAGTGTGGTAACTGAATCGATAACTAATCTCGTAACACCAATGGTATTTACAATATCCACAATTGCCTTGATGAGAGAGTGAACGTCGTCTAAATCAAAAGATGATTTTTCCAATCCGAGCCAAGAATATAAAACGTCCATATCAAATACGTTAATCAATCCTGAATCTACCATTTTGACATCAAAGAACTTGAATTGCCTAATATTCTCAAGTAGTTTGACGGATGGCTCAGTTGCTGTGAAATGGGCACAAGCCTCACCCGCATCAGCGCCGCGGACAAGAAATTCCATTCCCAAGGTTGTTTTCCCTGAACCACACGTACCCGAAGCCAAAACTGTAGAACCATATGGTATACCACCTCTTAGAATTTCATCTAAACCATGCACACCTGTTATGCATCGGTCTCGGGAATATTGGCCTGCTGGTTGCATGGGGAACAGTTAGGCTAAATCGCTTAGGTTCATGAAGCATGCGCCCAAGTTAGCAAAATTAACTATATTTCCTAATATCTGCACTAGGTCTAGTTTCCTGGGCTTGATTGAGTTGGAATCGACCAATCAGAGGAGGATGCCGGCAAATTACCATTCCATTCCAAAGTCTGCCCAGGTGTCAAGAAGAAGCCGGTGTCCCCACCCCATTCAACTCTGAAAATCTCCACTGGGCGGAATTCGGATAGTTGCGTGTAACTTAATTTGACAATACCTCCGCCATCATCAAGGCCGCTAATCATTCCCACGCCTAGGAATCCGGATTGCCCCAAATCAATAACGTGAGTAGCATTTCCTGTTTCCTGAGATAGTTCATCTCCAGTAAATATAGTAGTAGAATGGCCTGCTAATACTCCGTTCTTAAGTAAAATATTGGTATCCGGCGAAGAAGTCGAAATATGGCTGAAACTCCATCCTTCCAGAGAAATAGCGAAATCATTAGGGTTCAATACTTCAATCCATTCAGGGCTACCAGAAACAGACCTAGGACTTATTTCTGTGATACGAAGAGAATTGGATTTGCGCCCCCCATCGTGAACTTCTAAAATAAGTTGAATCTTTTCATCTGCCTCTTGAAATGTAACTGAAGCGCTGGAAGAAGTTTGCGCAGTATTTCGAGGCGTGCCCCCTTCAAACAAAACTAAACCCAGCCTAGACTGGTTATCGCTGTCGGTTACTTTGATTTGGACATATAAGCTTAGACCGTCGTCTAATCCTAATCCTTTTACCATCCCATCCTCCGTAACTTTGGAAAGGGAGTTTACTCTATCAAAATCTAGTTTACCATCTACCATTAATCCAACTTGAACAATGCCTTGATCTAAATCACTTGCATCGATTTGATGCCAATCTGCAGTCGCATTTGTATAATCTAAAGTCGAATTCGACATGGGGACAAACCACCCGCTATTTGACGTCATTCTATATAGACCATTGTATGCTGCACGGTCAATTCGGTCAACAGAAGTGTCGTTCGAACCCATTTCAAGTTGGGCCAATGAAAGAAAAGCAGTTAATATCATCAAAAATAATGTGAAGGCTGAAAGAAATTCAATAACTGCGGTCAAAGCCGTTTCATCTCTTTGAAGAGAATGATGAGACTGCTTGCGCATGTTAGTGGTAAGTGAGAGTGATTCAAGAGGTTACCGATTGACATACATGATTGGGTGTGATTTTTGCCACTTTTTGTCAAATGGAAGCGATGAGTCTTTGAATGTTCAATGAGAGGAAGGTGTATGAGTGCGGTTAATAAGCGGCTAAATGGCAACCAAAAAAGTTGCTTTACGTTTGTTTTTTTGCTACTATTTGCTTCACTCTCAAGCATAGCGATTGCGCCCAGCAGCGAAGCTGCTGCAGGAGGAGACCTGGGCATCAACTCAACTGTTTATCCGCTAGAAGATACATGGATAGCAGCGTATGACTCTATTTTGTTACAGGTAGAAATTGAGAACTTTCATGCTTCACCATCTGCTTCTGGAAGAGTATTAGACTGGTACGTTTGTGAGGGAGTCAAGAATACCAACGCTTGTATCAGTTCAAGTATAGAAGATGGCAGTATTACAATCAGTTCAATGCTACCAGGAATAAAACAAACTTTCGAAGCAACTACATACTTCAATCCAAATGGTTACAATGGAAATATGACTATTGTTTACAAATTCGACCAATTAGATTTTGATTCAAGTAATGATGAATTTTCATTCATAGTAAACTCCACTACCACTTATACGGATATAATGATAAATGACGAAATAAATATCCTAGACCAAACTGAGAACCTTGCAGATTATGAAGGGCAGTCAATAATCAATTCTAATACAAGTTACTCATTTGAATTTAATGGATATTCTCATTTGTGCGGTTCTTGTCAAATTAATGCAAGTATTGGATGGCAGTTATGGAATATTGATTCTAGCGAGAAAATCTCTGAATCGTTGACCGACCATTCTTCTTTCCCCCAGTATGGATATTACAAACCCTTTTCGATTAGTTTACCTGATTTCAGTCACAATGCAACTGGGAATTTTATGCTTTACTATGGCATGTTCAACTCGGCCGGTAGCCCCAATAATGATATGGTGAATGACAATAATATTAATCAAGAATTAATTTCAATAAATGATGATATTGATTTAGTACTTCTTCAAATGAATCCGTCTCACAACCCCTCATCTTCGGAATATTACTTTGGAGAAAACATGGTTTACGCACAAATATCCAATGACGGGAATAAGTCTGTACACAATCTAACTGTTACTATGGAAGTGTTTAATGCGATAGGTGAGTCCCAAACGCTAGATGATTGCTTTGTTGAATTAATTCATCCGGGCAATTCATTCGCTTGTAATTTTGACGTTCTTACGAGCGGAGAATTTTTGGAAATTATAGTATCTATTCCAGTTTTCACTGAAGATGGAAATGACACTATTATTGAAAATAATCAAATTATAGAAAATACAGATATTGTAATTCCATCATTGAGCGGATACATAGTGAACAATAATCAAAAGCCGTGGTATACAAATCTAGACCAAATCAGTCTAACAGGTAATGCTAACTTATTCGCTCCTGGCCCAATCAATTACTCTTGGTGGTATGCTGGAATTATAAATCTAGGATATGGTGAAAATCTAATTATCGATTCTAACTCCTTGGGGCTTGGAGAGCACATAATTAGACTGACTGTTCGTGATATTTTTGGCAATACTGAGAATATATTTGAAGTTGTAAATGTATACTATTATGCCGAACAAGATAATTCCCCCGAATTTATCGCATCTGGCGTCACGACAGAAGAATCTGTGATAATAACACAGACTATGTTACCAATTATCGGCGAATCATATGGAGTGGGTAATGGTAAATCTCCACTTCTAATGCTATCTTTTAATTTAATTAGGGAATCGGATAACAGTTCTCTATTCACAGGCTCCAACTGGATGAATATTGAATTAAACACATCTTATTTATTGCTAGATTCCATACCATTCAATTCATTGGAAATTCGAAGTTTGGATAATTTCGAAGATACTACATGGGAGATATTTGAATCATCAGAACCTGTATTTGACGCATTAAATGAAAACATATCATTGACTATTTATGATTCAATCACCATACTAATAATAGGGCAAATCAATACTCCGGAAGTCTACGCTGAGAATTTCACTACATCGCTAGCAGAAGGAGGCAAATTTAGTCTAGATTGGACTCCTACTGGTGATATAAACAATGATTACATTGGAGGATGGAACATCTACCAAATCAGTTTACCTGAAACCGGAGGGACTGTTTTCCCATCATCTAATCAAATATTCAATCAGTTGGTGTGGGATGACCTAACAACAAATTCTTTTAGAGCGTTCTTAAGTATCGAAGAGAGTACATGGAATGACCCATTAAGACTTGAAGAGGGATTATGCTCATCATATGCCATTGTCCCTGTAGATCGACAAGGAACTGCTTATTTCGAAAGAGCAAACGTTACTACTGACGAAGGCGGAAACGGAACATATCTGTGTGGTGATAACGAGCCACCCACTACCACTGCCATTCAATTCCAACACACTTGGGAGTTCACTAATAGTAGCGACTGCTTCAAGATTGAAAATGATTGGTCAATGTGCTATTCTGTGGAACTCACATGGACTTGGCCAGAACACGAAAATGATGGAAATGTCACTTGGAACCTATACCGAATTGAACAAAATCCTGATGGTATTGATATATCTTTGATCAACCCCATCTTGGCAGGAATGGAAGCAATTCCTATGCAACCAGGGAACTATACTGAATACGGCTGGGAAGATGACGGAATTAGGCCTCAAAGAACTTACTACTATATTTTGACACCAGTGGACTGGGTTGGAAATGAAAAGAGTGTCATCCAATTCCCATCACAAAATGTTGAAAGAGTATACATCGAAGATGACTGGTGGTCATATTACCAACACATAATTCCAGCAGAAGAAGAGCCGGAAGAACCACCATTAGGAAACGAATGGCTTGGAAACTTCAGTGATAGTTTAGAACAAGATGAATTTAAAATCGCGGGAGTTGTTGTACTAGTAACTATTTGTTTTAGCTTCATAGCGCTCCCACTGATAATCAAGAAGCGTAAGCGCCTAAATAGAGTAATCAATGCTAGAAACAGACAAAAGATGGCTGACTCAATGGCAGACGAATTTGATGACTTCTTTGACTGACGTTATGGCGCGGCAGGGGAGATTCGAACTCCCGAGGTGAAACACCACTGGATTAGCAATCCAGCGCAATGGCCAGGCTATGCGACTGCCGCAGTAAACCTCGCCACTTTCGTTTAAGTCATGAATAT
>Ga0228649_1000309_pt1 | contig 21688 bp, 18 predicted proteins | sample 61DmetaG_FD_190074 | JGI IMG/M metagenome (GOLD analysis project Ga0228649, IMG submission 190074) | Seawater microbial communities from Monterey Bay, California, United States - 61D | ecosystem: Environmental > Aquatic > Marine > Coastal | place: USA: California | collected 2016-10-31 | reverse complement strand
CGTAAGTTCGAATCTTACTACCCCGACCATGCGCCTGTAGCTCAGCTGGATAGAGCAACTGCCTTCTAAGCAGTGGGTCAGGAGTTCGAATCTCTTCAGGCGCGCCATTTTCTTATAGTAAAATATATTTATGTATTCTGTCGCAGCCCTATATAAGTTTTCCTCTATCAAAGATCCTGAGAGCCTGCATAATGAAATTAGAGTTAAATTAAAATCTCTTTCAATACACGGCACTATTTTAGTTGGTGAAGAGGGTATAAATGGAACAATTTCTGGTAAAGATGCAAATCTTAAAAGTGCATTAACATATATAAAATCAATAAAAGGTTTTTCTGAACTAGATATTAAGTTTTCTAAATCTGGCATAAATCCTTTTGGAAGACTCAAAATAAAACAAAAAAAAGAAATTGTCACAATTGGAGATAAATCAATAAATCCAAATCATATAGTTGGAGATTATGTTGAGCCAAATTATTGGAATGATCTTATATCTGATAAAGATACCATCCTTATAGACACAAGAAATGACTATGAATATTCAATTGGAACTTTTAAGAACGCCATAAATCCAAACACAGTAAAATTTAGAGACTTTCCTAAGTGGGTAAAAAATCAAAATTTTACTAAAAGCGATAAGAAAAATAAGCAAGTTGCAATGTTTTGTACAGGCGGCATTAGGTGTGAAAAGGCTTCTTCAATGATGATGAAAGATGGTTTCAAAAATGTAAGTCATTTAAAAGGAGGAATTCTTAATTATTTTAAATCAATTGATGAAAAAGACTCATTATGGGAGGGTGAGTGTTTTGTATTTGATGATAGAGTATCTGTAAAACATGACTTATCAGAAGGAACGTATGATATGTGTCATGGTTGCAGGATGCCAATAACAGATTTAGATAAAGAATCTATGGAATTTATTAAAGGCGTTTCTTGCCCAAAATGTTTTAGTTCAACAACTGAAGAACAAAAGGCTAGATATATGAGTAGGCAAAAACAAGTCGATATAGCTAAAAAAAGGAATCAAAAACATATCGGACCCAAAGATTAGATTCTGTAAAATAGAAAAAATGAAAATACCAATACTTTACTCATTTAAAAGATGTCCCTATGCAATGAGGGCAAGAATGGCAATAAAACTTGGTAACATTGAATGTGAATTGAGAGAAATAAGATTAAATAATAAACCAAAAAACATGCTCCAAGTTTCACCAAAGGGGACTGTACCAGTTCTAGTTTTAGAAGAAAGAATTATTGATGAGAGCATGGATATAATTAATTGGGTTATAAATCAAAAAAATATATTTAATAATGATGTCTCTAAAAGTGATAAGACTCTTACTGAAACTATAATTAATGATTTTGATAATAAATTTAAACATCATTTGGATAGATATAAATATTCTTCAAGATATAAAGATGTGGATTTAGAAGTACATAGAAATGTATGCATGGAAATGTTGATGCAATTAGAGTGCTTCATCTCAAAAGAAAATTGGTTTTTTAGCTCTCAAATAAGTAAATTAGATATCTCAATTCTTCCATTTATCAGACAGTTTAGAATTGCAGATAAAGACTGGTTTGATAATCAAGAATCAATACCAAAAACGCAAAAATTATTGAACAACTTTTTAAATTCTGATTTGTTTAATGATGTGATGATTGATTATAAATTATGGGTAAATGACTCAGAGCCGATTTATTTCCCTGCTAAATAATAATATCATTATGCATAGATTGTTTTAAAATTAATCTAGTTATAGTCCTATTGAATCATAAGCCATAGCAATTTTCTCTATCGCAATTTTATATGCGGCAGTTCTAAAATCTGGAATCTTTTTATTTTCTATAAATTCTTTTTTTACTTCTTGAAACCCGTCTATCATCATGTCATCAAGACCAGATCTTATGAGATCAATTTCATTAGTGCCCTCAAGAAAATTCTTCTTATACTTTAATGGCATTGATGTACCTGTCATAGATTCTATCGCTTCAATTAGACTATTCATTTGTATAATATTTTTTCTTTTTTCAAGTCTACCAAATCTAATGCGTCTAATGTTTTTAACCCATTCAAAGTAACTCACCGCAACTCCTCCAGAATTGGCTAAAATATCTGGTATAACAAAAATTCTATTTTTATTTAAAATTGAATGCGCCTTAAAAGTAATAGGGCCATTTGCAGCTTCAACTATTAATCTAGCTTTAATGTCATTAGCATTTTTTTCAGTTATAACATTTTCTCTTGCTGCTGGTATTAATATATCGCATTGCTTTTTAAAAAGAAGAGAGGCATCTTTTACAAACAAAGCATTAGGATAATTTTGAAATGAGCCATACTTAGTAAAGTATTTTTTTGCATGATTAACATCTATACCTTCTGTATTGAAAATACCGCCATTATATTCAGCTACTCCAATTAATCTTATTTTGTTCTCTTCACTAATAAACTTAGCTGCATGATATCCAACATTACCCAGCCCTTGAACAATAAAAGTTTTATCCGCCATGGTAGAACTAAACTTAATTAACTTTAAGAGATCTTCATTGCGAAAAAACTCCCTCAAAATATATTGCACGCCTCTTCCGGTCGCTTCTTCTCTTCCCACAAGACCATTCTTATTAGCTGGTTTGCCAGTTACACAGGCAGAGGAATTAATATCAGTAGGTTTTATTTTTCTATATTCATCTGCAATCCAGGCCATCTCTTGAGATGATGTGCCAATATCTGGCGCAGGAACATTTTGAGATGGACTGATTAAATCTCTTTTAATTAATTCTTGTGCAAATCTTCGTGTAATTTTTTCAATTTCTTGTTTACTCCAATCGCTAGGGTTAATTTTTAAACCACCTTTAGAACCTCCAAAAGGAACGTTAATAATCGCATTTTTATAAGACATGAGTGCTGCAAGTGCCTCTACCTCTTCAACATGAGTTGCTAAGTCAAATCTAATACCACCTTTTGTTGGCTCCATATGTTCAGAATGAACCGATCTCCAGCCTTCAAATGTGTGTATTTCACCTCTTAAACGTACTCCAAATCTTACGGTATAAGTTGAATTACAGGTTATTATTTTGTTAGCAAGCCCCGGAGATATATCAAGAAATTTTAAGGCTTTATTTACAAATTTTGTTGTATCACTCAAAAATGTACTCATTTAATTACCTCCATAAAATCATAATGCATATCAATAAAGAAACCTATTAAAAAGATAATAAAATATCTATTTTTAATTTATAATGTTTCGTTTCGTGGCGGGCGTAGCTCAGTTGGTTAGAGCGCTGGATTGTGGCTCCGGAGGCCGTGGGTTCGAACCCCATCGCTCGCCCCATTTATTAGGTAAAACAATGAAAAGTACACTAAAAAAGTTAAAAGATTTAGAAAGAAAGTTAACAGTATCAGTTCCAGTGGAAGACTATGATTCAAAATTCCAATCTAAAATAAATAACATAAAGGGAAAAGCAAAACTCGACGGCTTCAGAAAAGGAAAAGTACCTAATGATGTTTTAGAACAAAGGTATGGCCAATCCATTCATGCTGAAGTAGTCAATGAGCTTATTCAAAACACGTATCCTCAAGCTTTAACTGAAAACAAAATACGTCCCGCATCATCTCCTACTGTAAATATTGAAAGTGAAGATCCAAAAAAACCAATATCATACTCAGCAACTTTCGAAGTCTTTCCTGATATTAAGCCCAAGTTAAGCAGATGGAAAAATTATGAGAAAGTATCAATATCTATTAATGATTCTGATATAGATCTTGCTATCAAGGATATTGTTAAAAGGTATGGCGAATGGAAAAATGTTCAAAGAAAGTGTAAGGCAGATGACCAGGTCATTTTAGATTTTACTGGCACAATTAATAATGAAGAATTTGAAGGCAATTCTGCCAAAGACTTTAAACTAGTTCTTGGTAGTAAATCTATGATCCCCGGTTTTGAAGATGCAATTTTAAATAAAGAGCCTTCAGAATTTACTATAAAAGCAACTTTTCCAGAAGATTATTTTAAAAAAGATCTTGCAGGAGTTGATGCTGAATTTCAAATCAATTTAAAAGAAGTCCAAGAACTACACGAATCAAAAATAGATAAAAATCTTTTTGAAAAACTTGAAATGGATGTGAAAGATGAAATAGGTTTTAGAAATGAAATTTCAAAAAGAATGAAAAAAGAAGTTGAGTTACAAGAAAAAGATTTAACCAAAGAGTCTATTTATGAAACATTGCTTAAAATGAATTCTTTCAGTGTTCCAAATGTAACTATTAAAGAGCAAGCAGATTTAATGAGAAAAGATGCATTAATGAGAATAGGTCATACAGAGGAAAAAGCAGGCGATGATTTATTTCCTATTGATACTTTTTCTGAAAATGCTGAGAAGCGAGTTAGACTTGATTTGCTTTTTGCAGAACTAATAAAACATTTCGAAATCACCTCTGATACGAAAACACTTGAAGCTTTTATCGAAAAAGAATCAAAAAAATATAAAGATTCTGAGCAGTTTATTCAATGGGTTAAGGGTCAGCCTCAACAACTTGAACAATATCGAATGATTGATTTAGAACAACAATTGATTGAAAAATTAGAAAATGCACTTAAATCTAAAGATAAGGTGATAGAATTTTCTGAATTAGCTAATAAATAAAATAAATATGAGTGAAATACAATCAGCATTAATTCCAATGGTTATCGAGCAAACTGCTCGAGGTGAACGTTCTTTTGACATTTATTCCAGACTTTTAAAAGAAAGGGTAATTTTTCTTTCTGGACCTGTAGATGACTACATGTCCAATGTAGTTGTTGCTCAGTTACTTTTTCTTGAATCTGAAAATCCTGAAAAAGATATATCAATTTACATTAACTCACCTGGTGGAAGTATATCGGCAGGCTTAGCTATATACGATACAATGCAGTTTGTTTCCCCAACAATTTCAACTTTATGTATTGGTCAGGCAGCAAGCATGGGAGCAATATTGCTTGCTGGAGGTAATAAAGGAAAAAGGTTCGCATTGCCGAATTCAAGAATAATGATTCATCAACCTTTAGGTGGTTTCCAGGGACAAGCATCTGATTTTGAGATACATGCAAAAGAGATTCTCCACATGAAAAAGATAGTCAATGAAATTCTAGCCAAACATACAGGCCAAACTATTAAAAAAATTGAAAAGGATACCGATAGAGATAATTTTCTAGACGCACCAGCTGCTATCAAATATGGAATAGTTGATAATATATTGAATTCAAGAGATAAGGTTAATGACAAGTAGTAGCTCACCAGATAAATTAAATTGTTCTTTTTGCGGAAAAGTCCAAGATGATGTTAAAAAGTTAATTGCTGGACCAAGTGTTTACATTTGTAATGAATGCGTAGATCTCTGCAATGATATTATTGAAGAAGAGATTAAAAATGAAGAAGACATATCTCTTGAAGAGCTTCCTTCGCCATTAGAAATTTTTTCTAAACTAGATGAATATGTAATCGGTCAAGAGAAAGCTAAAAAGGTTCTTTCAGTTGCTGTTTATAATCATTATAAGCGTCTAAGAAAGAATGATTCAAAGGATAGTGTAGAGCTCCAGAAAAGTAATGTTCTTCTCCTAGGTCCAACAGGTAGCGGCAAAACTCTACTTGCGCAAACATTAGCAAAGGTTCTAAATGTGCCATTTACAATAGCAGATGCTACCACCCTAACCGAAGCAGGGTATGTCGGTGAAGATGTTGAGAATATTATTCAAAAATTATTACAGAAATCAGACTATGATCCTGAAAGAGCTCAGCTTGGGATAGTCTATATTGATGAAATTGATAAAATTGCAAGAAAGTCTGATAACCCTTCAATCACAAGAGATGTTTCTGGTGAGGGTGTTCAGCAGGCATTATTGAAGCTAATTGAAGGAACAGTTGCCTCAATTCCTCCACAAGGTGGAAGAAAGCATCCTCAGCAAGAATTTATTCAAATTGATACATCAAATATTTTATTTATTTGTGGTGGTGCCTTCTCCGGTCTAGATAAAGTAATTGATCAAAGAAATAATAATACTGGTATTGGCTTCAGTGCTGAGATTAAGAATCAAACCAATGTTAAACCGATATCAGCATCTATTGACAATCTTGAGCCAGAAGATTTAGTAAAATATGGTTTAATTCCTGAGTTTGTTGGAAGATTGCCTGTGATATCGAATCTTCATGAATTGGATGAGCATGCATTAGTTAGAATACTTAAAGAACCGAAAAACGCTCTTGTTAATCAGTATAAGCATTTGTTTGAAATTGATAATGTAGAGCTAACTTTCAGAGATGAGGCATTGATAGAAATTGCTAAGCAGGCCATTCAAAGAAAAACTGGAGCAAGAGGTCTAAGGTCTATAATGGAGGAAATTTTAATGGAGACTATGTTTAGTCTACCTGACATTGATCTAGAAAAAGTTATTATCGATGAGAACACAGTTGTTTCCAAAGCTGAGCCAATCAGACTTCTTAAAACCGCTGCAAAAAAATCATCTGCTAGTTAATTGATATTTGCATATATGTCCTTATAAAGGGTATATGAAAGAAATAAAATCAGACTTACCATTAATCCCGCTTAGAGATGTTGTTGTTTTTCCAGGAATAGTAACAACACTTTTTGTTGGAAGACCTAAATCAATTGAAGCTCTTAATATTGCAATGTCTTCGAACAAAAAGCTCGTTTTAGTTAGTCAAATCGATCCAAGTGTAGAAAATCCAGAATTCAACGAAATTCACAAAAATGCATCAGTAAGTAATTTACTTCAATTAATAAAATTACCTGACGGGACTATGAAGGTTCTTGTTGAAGGTTTTAAGAGATGTAAGATTGAAAAACTAATTGCAAAAGAAAACTATGATCTTGCAAGAATCTCTACGATTGATGATATACCCTTAAAAGAAGCTGATGCTTCAAATCTTACAAGATTTATTAAAGCAAAATTTGAAGATTACATTGGAATTACAAAAAGAATTCCACCTGAAATAGTATCAACTGTAGATTCATTAGATGACCTATCAAAATTGATAGATACAATTACAGGACATCTGCCAATCGATACTGAAAAAAAGCAAGAAATTTTAGCTATAGCAGACCTTAAAGAGAGATCCGAAAAAGTTTTAATGTTTATCGAATCTCAGTTGGATGTTGTTGATGTTGAAAAAAAGATACGTGAACGAGTTAAGAAGCAAATGGAAAAATCTCAAAGAGAATATTATTTAAATGAGCAAATTAAAGCAGCTCAAAAAGAACTTGGAGAGATTGGTGATGAGGGTGATGAGTTAGAAGCCTTGGAAGAAAAGATTAATAATATTGGTATGCCAAAAGATGCACTAAAAAAAGCTAAAAGTGAATTATCAAAATTTAAGCACATGTCCCCATCCTCAGCTGAAGCTTCAGTTATAAGATCATATTTAGATTGTCTAGTTGAAGTACCATGGAAGAAAAAGTCCAAGGTTAAATCTGACATACAAGCATCTCTTGATATCTTAGAAGAGGATCATTATGGTCTTGATGAGGTCAAAGAAAGAATAATTGAATATTTAGCTGTCCAAAAAAGAGTTAAAACAATGAAGGCACCTGTCTTATGTCTAGTCGGACCTCCAGGTGTTGGAAAAACTTCTTTAGGCGAGTCTATAGCTAGAGCTACGAACAGAAAATTTGTAAGGATGTCACTAGGTGGCGTCAGAGATGAATCTGAAATTAGAGGCCACAGAAGAACTTATATAGGTTCTATGCCAGGTAAAATTATTCAAAAACTATCAAAAGTTGGAGTCAAAAATCCACTTTTTTTGCTTGACGAAATTGATAAAATTGGAATGGATCATAGGGGAGATCCTGCTTCAGCTTTGTTAGAAGTTTTAGATCCTGAGCAAAATAATACTTTTAGCGATCATTATTTAGAAGTTGATTATGATCTCTCTGAAGTAATGTTTGTATGTACTGCTAATAGTTTAAATATACCAACGCCACTTTTAGATAGAATGGAGATTATTAGGATTCCTGGATATATTGAGGATGAGAAATTAAATATAGCATCAAAGTACCTATTGCCTAAGCAAATGGATAGAAATGGGCTAAAAGAAAATGAAATTAATATTAAAAAAGAAGTAATACTTTCATTGATTAGATATTACACAAGAGAGGCAGGCGTAAGAGGCTTAGAAAGACAAATTGCTAAAATCCTCAGAAAAGTTGTGAAGGAGCGACTGCTTAAAAATAAGACTAAAGACAACGCTACTGAAATCACTGATAAAAATTTAGAAAAATTCTCTGGTGTTAAAAAATTTAAATTTGGAATTGCTGAAAAAGATAATGCTATTGGACAGGTTACTGGTCTTGCATGGACTGAGGTTGGAGGAGAACTACTAACCATAGAGGCCTCTCATATTGATGGTAAAGGTAGAATTATTAAGACTGGTTCTTTGGGTGATGTCATGCAAGAATCAATTCAAGCTGCCTTAACTGTTGTTAGATCTAGAGCAAATTCTTTAGGAATAAAACCAAACTTTTATGAAAAATTTGATGTACATATTCATGTGCCTGAAGGGGCAACACCCAAAGACGGACCAAGTGCAGGTGGTGCAATGGCAATTTCTCTTATATCCATATTTACAGGGATACCAGTGAGAGCTGATACTGCTATGACAGGAGAAATAACTTTAAGAGGACAAATATTAAAAATAGGTGGTCTAAAGGAAAAGCTATTGGCTGCTAAAAGAGGCGGAATAAAAAACGTTATTATACCGAAAGAGAATGAGTCTGATTTACAGGAAATACCAAAACAAATATTAAAATCTTTAAATATTATCCCGGTTGAATGGATTGATGAGATTATTTCTCATGCACTTATTAAAGAACCAATCCCTCTTGAAAAATCTACTAGAGCAAAAAAAGATAAATCAGAGAATAAACAAGCTCATTAAAAACCCTTTATTTACTTGACTTTTAGCCTTAAAAAGCTTTTGATAGAAGGGTATTTATATAAATAAATTTACAGAGGAGTATTTAAATATGAATAAATCAGATTTAATCGACGCGGTTGCAGGCAGTGCAGATGTTTCTAAGGCTTCAGCAGGTAGAGCTGTTGATGCAGTATTAGATGGTATCGGTGACGCTTTAGGTAAAGGTGATTCAGTATCACTAGTTGGTTTTGGAACATTCTCAGTAAGGCATAGAGCTGCTAGAGAGGGAAGAAACCCTCAAACTGGTGCATCAATGCATATTGCTGCTTCTAAAGTACCAGGTTTTAAAGCTGGTAAAGGCCTTAAAGATAAGGTTAAAAACAGCTAATAGTTAATAACTAAAAAAAAGGGTGCTTTAGCACCCTTTTTTTATTTATAATATCGACACTATGATGGATTCACTAAGAAATTTTTTAACTGGCCCAAGATTATTTATTGTAATAGCAGCATGCACATTACCTTTTGTTTTTTTAGGCACATCTTCACTTGCTACCAATACTCCTACCTCACTTGGCTCAATTAATGGAGAGAACATTACCCAGGGCGATTTTCAGATAGCTACCAACTTCGCAATACAAAAATATAAAAATATATATGGTGAGAATTTTGATTTCAATTCATTAAGTGATGAGTTGCAGATGGACATAATAAAGCAGGAGTTAATAGCTCAAAAAACACTCCTGTCTGGAGCAAGGTCTTTAGGTCTTATCAATGATCATACAAAAAGAGAAGCTAAAAAAACTATTGTTGCAAATAAATCCTTTTGGATTGATGACAGATTTGATGAAGGTGTTTTTGAAGCTCAAGCAAATGCAAATGGTTTCACAAAAGATGAATATGTTAATCAAATATCTTTGCTACTTGCATCAGAAGTATATAGAACAGCTATTAATCCATACGTATTTTCTTCTGACGAAGAGGCAAAAGATATAGCAACTGTATTAGAGCAATCAATAGATATTAATTTCATAAAAATAGATTCATCGGATCTTAAAAATAGCATTACTAATACCGAGGAAGAGCTTAAAGATTTCTATGATAGTAATGAATTGCTTTTTTATTCGGATGAAGTTAGAACTTTTCAATATTTTGTACTTAACTCAAAAGATTATAGAGACCGTGTTGTTATTCCCAATGATTATTTGCAGTCCGCATACGACAACTACCTTTTAAATAATCAAAACAAAACTGAAATTAGGATTTCTCATATCATGATCGATAAATCTAAATATGACTCATCAGAATTGGCATATAAAAAAATACAAGACATTAATAAGCTTCTTTTAGATGGTAGTGATTTTTCTACTTTAGCAAAACAATTCAGCGATGACATTGTCACAAAAGATATTGGTGGAGATTTAGAATATTTTGATAATGATACTTTTCCTGTTGAATTTTCTGATGCTCTTAATGAGCTAGGTCTTGATGATATTAGTAAAATTGTTGAATTGAATGATTCTTATCATTTACTAAAAATTACTGAATATAATAAATACCAAGTAGAAAGTTTTGATCAAATGAGTGATATTTTTACTAATGAACTTATTGAAAGCGAATCATTGGCATTAATGAGAGATGATTATGATTCTATTGATTCAATGCTGCTTGCAGATAACAGCCTTACAAATGTAGCTGATACATTAGAAGTTGCTGAAATTCTTGCAGAAACTACTACTTTGAATAATTTCAATCTCACTCTTTTTAATCAAAACATTAAAGATTATATTTTTTCACCTGATTCAGAAATTGGAACTCTTATGAGTTTTGATATAAACGATTCTATATTTGTAATTTCATTAGCTGAGATAAATCCTCCTTCTTTGATTGCCTTTGATGATGTAACAAACCAAGTTAATAATTTGCTATCAGAAAATAAAACAGAATCAAAAAAACTTTTACTTGCGGATGAAATAATTGAAGCTAAAGAATCTAATACTGTAGTTTCATTCACTTCAGCATACGATTTTATCTCATCTGATACTTTTGTAGATGTTAAAAGAAGCTCTTCATTACTGCCGCAAGAAATAATATATGAGGCCTTTAAAATTAAGTCAGGTAATTCCTTCACATCTGTAGCAAATAATGGGGATACATATATTGTTGATCTTACATCCATCAATTATCCATCAAAAGAACAAATCGATGATGTTTTTGAAGAGTACAAAAAGTTTTCGGAAGATAGATATTTAAATCTTTTTAATCAATTAATAAGTAATGATATTTTTAACTCTTCTAAAGTTAATTTAAATAATATAGTTTTTTAATATGAAATATATCTTTTTAGCCCTATCCTTTTTTCTAATTAGCTGTTCTCCTAGTTCATCACCAGTTGATCTATCAGTTGAATCCAAAGTCTTTCATTATGGAAACGGAACGGAACCACAGGGCTTAGATCCTCATATTGTTACAGGCGTGCCTGAGCATCATCTTTTACTTGCTTTGTGTGAAGGTTTGACTAGCTCAAACCCAAGAGGTGGTGAAAGTCTTCCTGGATCAGCTTCATCTTGGGATATAAGTGATGACGGAAAAATTTATACCTTCTATCTTCAAGAAGATGGAAAATGGTCTAATGGCGATCCTGTTACAGCTGATGACTATGTATGGTCTTGGAAAAGAATATTAACAGCTACACTCGGTTCCCAGTACCCAGACATGCTTTATTATCTAGTTAATGCAGAGGAATTTCATAATGGCTCTATTGATGACTTTTCAAAAGTTGGCGTGAAAGCTATAGATAAAGACATATTACAGGTAACTCTAAAAGAGCCAACTCCATTTTTTCTTGGACTTTTAAGCCATTACAGTACTTGGCCCGTTCATAAGCCTACTGTTTTAGAACACGGTTCCATTGATGATAGAAATGGTCAGTGGACCAGACCCGGTAATTTTGTTTGTAATGGTCCATTCAATTTAAAAACATGGGAGCTAAATAAAAAAATAGTTGTTGAAAAAAATCCATTGTATTGGGATTCTAATATTGTTGAATTAAATGAAATACATTTTCATCCTGTTTCAAATGAAATGACTGAAGAAAGAATGTTTCGAGCAGGACAACTTCATGTCACTAATACTTTTCCGTCAAATAAGTGCGAACCTGATATTCAAGAAAAAAATCCGAGTTTACAAATACATCCATATATGGGAACTTATTTTTACAGGTTTAATACAAAGAATGAAGCTTTAAAAGATGTTAGGGTAAGAAAAGCTTTGGCTTATTCCATTGATAGAAAAAAAATTGTTGAATCTGTAACTCGTTGCGGGCAAATACCTGCTTATTCATTCACTCCTCCAGGATCAAATGGTTTTTATCCTGATACAAAGATTCCTTATGACATTGAGTTAGCCAAAAGTCTTCTAAAGGAAGCAGGCTATGAGTCAGGTGAAAACTTTCCAGTACTAGAGATTTTATTCAATACTAGTGAAGGTCATAGAAAAGTTGCATTGGCAGTTCAACAAATGTGGCAACAGAACCTTGGTATCAATGTTGAATTAGTTAACCAAGATTGGAAAGTTTATTTAAGTAGAGAAATGATTGGAGACTTTCAAGTTTCACGTGCAGGATGGATTGGTGACTATGAAGATCCAAATACCTTTTTAGATACCCTAAGGCCAAATAGAGGAAACAATAAGACAGGATGGAATAATTTTGAATTTGATAATCTTTTAATAAAAGCCAATGCGACATTAGATCAAGCTGAAAGATATAAAATTTTAATGGATGCCGAAAGACTGTTAATTGATGAAATGCCTATTGCTCCTATTTATACCTATGTAAGAGTTTATCAACTTCATGACGATGTAAAAGGTTGGTATCCAAACATTCTAAGTCACCATCATCCAAAATATCTCAAACTTGAAAGAGACTAAATAAAATGCTTAGCATTTTCTTAAAACGTATTTTGCTGGCTATTCCTGTATTAATAGCTGTTGCAAGCATTACTTTTTTTCTTGTCAGGTTAGCTCCAGGAGGGCCTTTCGACGCTGAAAAGGCTGTTTCAGAACAAGTAATGAAAAATTTAAACGAGGTATATAATTTAAATGCTCCTTTATCTGAGCAATATTTTGACTATATGTCTGGTATTTTGGTTGGAGATTTTGGCCCATCATTTAGATTTCCTGGAAGATCAGTAACTGAGTTAATAATGACAGGTCTACCTGTTACTTTTGAGCTAGCAATTTATTCAATGTTAATTGCTTTATTTATTGGTACTTTGTCGGGTGTTACAGCAGCTCTTAAAAGAAATACTTTCTTAGATTATATTCCAATGTCTATAGCAATGATTGGCATTTGCGTTCCTACTTTTCTGCTTGGTCCTTTACTAGTTTTAATTTTTGGGATAAATCTTGAATTGCTTCCAGTATCAGGGTGGGATCAGCTTCCTGGTGATAAAATATTACCATCTTTGACTCTTGGTTTTGCTTATGCAGCATACATAGCAAGACTTAGTAGGGGAGGCATGTTGGAAATTCTTAATCAAGATTTTATTAGGACAGCTCGAGCAAAAGGACTAACAGAGACAATGGTTGTAACAAAGCATGCCATGCAAGGTGGTCTGATACCAGTTGTTTCATTTTTAGGACCGGCTGTAGCTGGTTTGCTAGCTGGGTCTTTTGTTGTAGAGACCATTTTTCAAATTCCTGGACTAGGCAGATTTTATGTAGAAGCTGCATTTAATAGAGACTATACGATGATTCTAGGTACTACTATCTTCTTTTCATTTATGATTGTTGTGTTTAATTTATTCTCTGACATTCTTGCCTTATGGCTTAATCCAAGATCAAGGGATATTTAATGTCTAATTCCTCTTCATTATGGTCAGATGCGCTTTCAAGATTATTAAAGAATAAAGCTGCTGTTGGGGGAGCAATAATATTACTTATTTTAATTACCTTAGCAATTTTAGCTCCTTTTATTGCACCTTATCCATATGCGTATCAGGATTTAGATTTAGGTGCCTCACCCCCATCTTCTGCTCATCTTCTTGGTACTGATGTATTAGGACGAGATTTACTTTCAAGGATTTTATATGGAGCTAGAATTTCTCTATTAGTTGGTTTTATAGCCACTACTGTTGCTTTATTTATAGGTGTTTCATGGGGAATCATTGCTGGCTATTTTGGAGGAAAAGTAGACTCTATAATGATGAGGATTGTTGATGTTTTGTATGGTCTCCCATTTATTATTTTTATAATACTTTTAATGGTTATTTTTGGAAGAAATCTTTGGCTTTTATTTCTTGCGATTGGAGCTATTGAATGGCTAACAATGGCTAGAATCGTTAGAGCACAAGTTTTAACATTAAAAAATCAAGAGTTTGTTCTTGCAGCACAAGCTATGGGCGTAAGTAATTTTGCTATGTTTAAAAGACACTTATTGCCTAACATACTTGGACCTATTGCTGTTTATGCAACACTGACCATTCCTCAAGTAATGTTACTTGAAAGTTTCTTAAGTTTCCTGGGATTAGGAATACAACCACCAATGAGTAGTTGGGGAACTCTCATCAAAGATGGAGTTGAGTCAATGGAAGAATATAGTTGGCTTTTAATATATCCTGGACTAACTTTCACCATAACTTTATTTTCATTAAATTTTTTTGGTGACGGTCTTAGGGATGCATTAGATCCTAAAACCTCAGACTGATTAAAAAGCTCTGATTGCAATCTTTATGATTTGACCTGGCATCAATTGATTTGATTTTACTTCATTTAGATCCTTGATACTTTGAACAGTCACATCAAATAATTCAGATATTTTATACAAGTTATCACCTTGTTTTACAGAATATAAAATTGTTCTTTTTTTAGAATCTATATTTCGATGAATATTTTTATTACCGATTGTTAACTGTTGACCAAGTTGCAAAATTGAAGATGAATTAAGTTCATTAATTTTTATTAACTCGACTAACTCAATATTATATTTTATTGCAATATCCCAAAGAGTGTCTCCTTCTGAAACTATATGCATTTCATATGGAATAAAATTATTTGAAGATGAGCTACTTAGTGGAATCAAAAGAGTATCATTCACAGATAACAGATCATCATCTAAATAATTTATTTTCTTTATTACTTTTACCTCAGTATCGTATTTAGTTGCTAGACTCCATAGGCTATCACCGTATGAAACTTTATGTGATATCCAATTAATTTGATTTACATTTTCAAATGGGCTTGTTGGACTATCTAATAGATATGTTTTTTCAATTGGGACATAAAAAATACTCTTATTTTTAGGTGCTGATGCCCATTTTGTGTATCCTGCATTTAGCTTATATATTAATTCGGGCTTGATCCCTAGGTAATCGCTGAGTGATAAAATTTCAACCTGCCCAGGAATTTCTATTTTTTTTACTACAGACTCAAAAGGTATATTTGGAAGTTGCACACCATACTTTTCAGAATTGAATACTATCTCTCTTATTGCAATATATTTAGGGATATAGTTTGTGACCTGCTGATTTAAATCTAATGACCAAAAATCTGTTTCCAGTCCTTTTCTTAAATTCTTATTTATTTGCCTTTCTAGATAAGTTGGGCCAGCATTATAAGCAGCTAATGCAAGATAAATGTCGTTATCAAATCTTTCAAACAAATATTTAAAATATCCTATTGCAGCATGCGTTGAACGAAAAGGGTCGTGACGATCTTCATTCCACCATGATTTTTCTAAATTATAAAGTCTGCCTGTTTTGGGCATAAATTGCCAAAGACCCACTGCTCCAGATGGAGAAATAGAGAAAGGATCATAGTTACTTTCTATAAAAGGTATAAGAGCAAGCTCTACTGGAAGATTTGCGGCTTCAAGTTCTTGTGTTACATAGTAAATAAAATAATAAGATTTATTGAGATAATCATTGAGTTCTTTCTTATTTTTAAGATGATTGTTAAGAAAAAATGAGGTTTTTTTATCTAGCAGGATTTCATCTTTATTATCTGAATTAATAATAATATGTTCCCAAATATTTTTTGGTGGTTTTTTAGTAATCGCAACCTTAAGATTAAAATTAGTCTTAACTTCTAAAGGGGTAGATTCGTCTATTTTTTGCGTTTGACAGCCAGTGATAATAAATAGACTAAATACTAAAGTTATTAAAAAATGTCTTTCCATTGTCTTATTGCAGTAAATATATCTTCTTCAACCTTATTAGTTTTGAATTTATCCATAATATTAGCTTGAACTTCTCTTATATCTGACCTTAAAAATGGGTTAATTTTTAGCTCAGTTGATAATAAAGCTGGAAGAGTAGGAATATCATTGTTTTGTAAATTAAGGGCATTATTATAACTTGAAATAATGTCTTTATTGAAAGGTTCTACAGTTTTGGCAAATTCTAGGTTGTTGATTGTATATTCATGACCGCAATATATTTGTGTATTTTTAGGTAGGTTTTTTAATTTTTGTAATGAGTGATACATTTGTTCAAATGTTCCTTCAAATACACGGCCACATCCAGCAGAAAATAATGTATCACCACAAAATAAAAGAGGTGAGCCATTGTTCTCACAATAATATGCTATGTGATCAAGAGTGTGTCCAGGAACTTCCAGTATTTCAAACTCAAGACCAATGATTGAAACTTTATCTCCCTCCTTAAGTCTTTTATTTATTGAATCTATATTGTTGTTTGGGCCATAAACATCTATGCCGTCCCTTGCCCTTAGATCATCTATTCCACCAGTATGGTCAAAGTGATGATGTGTTATGAAAATAGCTTCTAATTTATATCTATTTTCATCGATAAAGTTGATTAAGTCTTTGCTTTCACCAGGATCAATTACTACAGACCCTTCATAAGTTGTGACTAACCAAATATAATTATCATTGAAAGCTTTTACAGGTTCTATATTTATCATGTACAAATTTTAAGGTAATTTTATGAAAACAGTTAATATTTATACAGATGGTGCATGTAGAGGCAATCCAGGTGTCGGAGGTTGGGGTGCTTTAATAGAATATGAAGATACACGCAAAGAGTATTTTGGAGGCAAAACATTAACTACAAACAACCAAATGGAGATATTAGCAGCTATAGAGGGACTCAAGGCTCTTAAAGAACCATGTATTGTTCATCTTACTACTGATTCAAAATATGTTATGCAAGGCATAACTTCATGGATAGAAAACTGGAAGAAGAATAATTGGAAAAATGCTCAAAAAAAAGATGTTAAAAATAAAGATTTATGGGTGGAGTTAGATAAGTATGCTGCCATTCATGATGTAAAATGGCACTGGGTAAAAGGTCACTCTGGTCATGAGCAAAATGAGATAGCAGACCAGCTTGCAAATAAAGGAATAGATTCTCTATAAAATAATATGGCAAAAAAATATATTATCTTGGATACAGAAACCACAGGTCTTGAAGTTCAACAAGGCCATAGGGTTATTGAAATAGGAGCTGTTTTAATTAATGACAGATCTAAATCTGAAGAACATTTTCATACCTATCTGAATCCATTTAGACTAATAGATGAAGAAGCTTCAAAAGTTCACGGAATTATGAATGAGGATTTGGTTGATAAGCCAGGTTTTGATGAAATAGCAGAAGAGTTTATTGAGTTTGTTGATGGTGCAACACTAGTTATTCATAATGCTGCCTTTGATGTTGGTTTTTTAAATAATGAACTAAAGCTAGCATCGTCTAAATATCCATGTCTTCAAGAAATATGCGAGATAGAGGACTCTCTTGCAATAGCAAAAAATAAGTTCCCTGGTCAAAGAAACTCTCTTGATGCTCTAGCCAATAGATTCGAAATTTCAGGATATGATAGAACGTTTCATGGTGCTTTATTGGATGCAAATATTCTTGCAGATGTATACATGCAACTCACAGGCGGACAAGTTAAATTTGACTTTATATCAAATCAAAAAACAACATTAAAAGATGCAACTACTGAAAAAAAGCTTTTGTCAAAAAACTTTGAGCTAAAAAAAATCATTGCTTGCAATGAAGAATTAGAAGAACATGATGCGCGGCTAGAAGATATTAAGAGCAGACATTCTGTTGAACCACTATGGAGTAAGTTACATTGAAAAAAGTTATTACACGTTTTGCTCCAAGTCCCACTGGAACTCTTCATATTGGCGGGGTAAGAACAGCGTTATTTAATTATGTCTATGCAAAAAAACATGGAGGTCAGTTCTTAGTAAGAATTGAAGATACTGATAAAGAAAGATCAACAAAAGAGTTTGAAAAAAATATATTAGATAGTTTAGATCTTATTGGACTGTCTCCAGATCAACCTCCAATTAACCAATCTGAAAGGTTGGATGTATATAAAGCTGCTGCAGAAAAAATAATAAATTCAAATCAAGCATATTATTGTGATTGTTCTATGGAAAGGCTCGATAAGATGCGATCTGAACAGCAAGCCAATGGTCAAAAGCCTCAATATGATGGCAAGTGCCGCAATCGCAACCTTACCAAATCTGATAATTCTGTTTTAAGGTTAAAAACTCCAATTGATGGAGAGGTTATAGTGAAGGATTATGTTAGGGGTGATATCTCTTTTAATAATTCTGAATTAGATGATTTGATAATAATGCGAAGTGATGGAACACCTACATATCATTTATGCAATGTTGTAGATGATTATGAGCAAGGTGTGACTACAGTCATCAGAGGTGAAGATCATATAAGCAATACCCCTAGACAAATTCACATTCAAAATGCTCTTGGTTATCCAGTTCTTGAATATGCTCATCTGCCCTTAGTTCTTGGTCCAGATAAAAAACGTCTTTCAAAAAGACATTCCGCAACAAGTCTTGAGGAGTATAAGTCAGAAGGCTATTTAGATTCAGCAATTTTGAATACCTTGGCAAGATTAGGCTGGTCACGAGGAGAAAAAGAAGTTTTTTATATGGATGACCTTTTAAAAGATTTTGAAATAACTGAAATTCAAAAAGCTGGAGCAATTTTTGATATTACTAAACTAGATTTTTTAAATATTCAGCACTTGTCTAATCTAGATTTAAATCAATTTATTAATTTTTTAATACCATTTTTGAAAGAATTAGAGATAGATATTGAGTCCCATTCAAAAAAAGATCTTTTGATCACATCTATGCGCTCTTCAGCGCCTACGCTCAAAGGCATTGCCAAAAATTTAGAGTGCTACTTCAAAGATGTAAATGAATATGATCAAACAGCAATAAATAAGTTTCTTTTAGGCTCATCTAAAATTCTTGAAGATCTTAAGCTAAAGCTATCTCAAGTTTATGATTGGAATGAAAGTAGCTTAGACGAGGTTCTTAAAAATTATAGAGAAGAAGAGGGCTTAAAAGTGCCAATGGTTAATCAGCCTTTAAGAATCGCTATGACAGGCTCGACTAATTCACCATCTTTAGGTTTAACACTCTCTTTATTTGATAAGGATGAAGCGATAAGAAGAATTAATTCCCTTATAAAATTTGTTGAGACAGATAATTAAAAAATTCATTACATTCTGTTCTAACGATATCTTTTTTAATCGCATATATTGTGTATCCAAAGTCTCTACCATGTATGTTAGAAATTGTTACTAATTCTTGATCGGCTTTAACGCAGGTATTATCATCTAAAATAGAGATCCCTAGGCCATTTGTAACAAGGGATAAAGCTGAGTTATAAGAATCTGTTTTTATAATTGCATTAATCTCAATGTTTTCATTTTTAATATACTCATTAATACTCGACTCTTCATATAAAGAAAGCAGGTTCGTTACTTCGATAAATGGTAAATGTGATATTTTTTTTAAATCAACATCATTGCCTAAGTTATAAGACTTTGACGATACTAGTTTATGACTGCCTTTTTTAAGAATCTTAGATATTGAATTGGATTGTGGTTTTGAGTTATAGCATATAGTTAAATCAATTTCTGGTTTATACCTATCTTCAATTAAATCGATACTGTTTAGATTAATAAGATTAAATTTCACTTCAGGCTTTAATTTACTATATTGTTTTATTAACTGAGGAATAATGCTATCTGCAAGAGATGGAGTTGTTCCAATATTAATAAAATCTATCGATCTTGTTTTATAAGTATTAGCTATAGCATTAAAGCTTTTTAATTGACTATGGACCACAGAAGCATGCTCATATAGCGCATCAGCCTCGATGGTTGGAATTAACTTCTTACTTTTTCTCAAAAACAATTTAAAATTGAGATTTTTTTCAATGACTCCTAAGGTTTTGCTGATAGACGGTTGAGAAATCTGTAGTCTTTTTGCAGCAGCAGTCATTGAAGATGTTCTATAAACTTCATAAAAAATTTCTATTTGTTTTGCTGATAACATCTATAACCTTTGGTTATTATTATCTTAATATAATAATAAAATTTTTGCTAGACAAGAAAAGTTATAGAGCTTTATACTTTAGTGGCTTGAATTAATATTTATGGGGAAAAGCACATGTTAAAGAAGTTATTTTTTATATTTCCATTGGTTATAGGTCTATATTCTTATTCTCAAGAAGTTGAAGTTGAAGATGAAGATAAGGCTGATGTTGAAGAGGTTGTAACTGTCGGTTCACAAATTAAAGGTGCATCAATAACTGGGTTGCTTCCAGTTACCGTGATTACAAGTGAGGACATAGATCAAATGGGTATCGAATCAGGCTCAGATTTAATTGAATCCATTATTTCACAGGGTGAAAATACGTTAAATGAAGATCAAGATAGTACTGTTTTCAGTGCACGTGGTGATGTTTCTGGTTTCAACTTAAGAAACTTTGGAGTAGGTAATACTTTAACATTGCTTAACGGAAGAAGAATGGTTAATACGGCTGGTTATAACACTGATTTCGTAGGTGGCTCTACTGTTCCCGTTAAATCAGTTAATGCTAACGAGATACCTGTTGGTAGTGTATCTAGAGTTGAGATTCTAAGAGATGGAGCATCTGCTATATATGGTGCTGACGCAGTTGCTGGTGTTGTTAATACTGTTCTTAGAGATGATTATGATGGATTAACTGTAAGAACTAAGTTCTCAGCTTTTGATCATTTTGCCGAAGAAAACACGCAATTAAATATTACTTTTGGAAAAGACTTAGCTGACGGTGTTACCAATATCAATGCAAGCTATACCTATTATGATGGGGGGGCTAAATTTGCTCGTGAAGACCCAAGATGGTTGGCTGGTAAAGCAATGCTAAATGAATATATTGATTTTTGGAATCTAGTACCAGGCGGAGCAGACTATTCAGATGATGGTGCATCCAATCCTTATACGAATGCCTCATCTCAAACTCCGTGGGGCAGATGGATACCATTAGATGGACATGAAACAGCTTGGACAATATATCCAATTGATATAACAGCCTATCCACTGGGGATGTTGGGGCCTGATGGAGAGCCTTTAATGTATGACAGAAGAAGTAAATGTGAAGCAGACTCAGCTATAGGGATTGGACCCGATGGTGCAGGAGTTTCTCCTTTAAACTTATGTATTGAAGATTCAACAAGTAGCAATAGAATAAATTGGAATCATGACAGACAAGCATATTCGTCAAAAGATAGACATAATTTATTTATATATATAAATAGTGAATTTATGGGGTATGAAACTTTTTCTGAAATTGGGTATTACACCGCTGAAAATACTAGACAACTATATGGTTCTTCAACTTTAGGTACTAATGCTGTAAGTAAAACTCAGTCTCTTATCATTCCAGAAACTAACCCATATTTGAGAAAGATATTTGATTATTATATGGCTTGTCAGAATGATACACTTTCT
>Ga0228649_1000307_pt1 | contig 21820 bp, 13 predicted proteins | sample 61DmetaG_FD_190074 | JGI IMG/M metagenome (GOLD analysis project Ga0228649, IMG submission 190074) | Seawater microbial communities from Monterey Bay, California, United States - 61D | ecosystem: Environmental > Aquatic > Marine > Coastal | place: USA: California | collected 2016-10-31 | reverse complement strand
TCGACCGCGACGGTCGATCGGTCGGTCGCCACCCTCGATGGGCGTTTTCGCGGTAATATACGCGCGTCCGCTCGCCACCCTCGATGGGCGTTTTCGCGGTGATATACGCGCGTCCGCTCGCCACCCTCGATGGGCGTTTTCGCGGTAATATACGCGCGTCCGCTCGCCACCTCGATGGGCGTTTTCGCGGTAATATACGCGCGTCCGCGCGACCACCCTCGATGGGCGTTTTCGCGGTGGTATACGCGCGTCCACCCTCGATGGGCGTTTTCGCGGTGGTATACGCGCGCCCGCCCTCGATGGGCGTTTTCGCGGTGGTATACGCGCGTCCACCCTCGATGGGCGTTTTCGCGGTGGTATACGCGCGCGAATCGACGCGTCGCGTCCCGCGCGGCGCGCGCGCGACACCGCGACGCGCGCGCGCGTCGACGACCGGCGATGCTCGCCGCGGCGTCGCCGCGCGCGATCGCGCCGCGCGCGACGCTCGGGACGCGCCGCGCGGGACGCGACGCGTCGATTCGCGCGCGACGAATTCTGGGACGGCGGCGACGGCGGCGACGCGACGCGCGCGCGGACGCGATCGAGGACGAGCGCGCGATGGAAGACGACGACACGGCGAAGCGCGTGGACGCGGCGAGCGAGGTGCTGGATAAGATGATACGAGAGACGGTGGAGGGAATCTTTTTGGAGGAGGCGGCGACGGAGGTGCTGAACGAGGCGAGCGCGGCGAACGAGCGAGAGGCGGTGGAGAGCGCGGTGGATAAGCGCGCGGTGCTGCGCGCGGTGGTGCGATCGCACTTTGAAGAGTTGGATGGATCGTTTTTGGCCGCGCTGGGGGCGTACGTGCGGGCGAGTGAGGCGAGCGGGGATTTGCAATTGGTGTCGCTGTTGAACGCAATCAAGGAGGAGACGCTGGCGACGGTGACGGATTCGTTGACGGATGAGATGCAGGTCGTGCAGCTCGTGGCGAGGCTGAAGAGTAATGAAGAGCGGTTTGAAGTCATACGCGTCGCGCACGCGGGTGGCGGTCGGGCGTTGGGGGATGTAGACGTTCCGGGGGTGAGCGTGGAAAAAATTGAACGCGCCGCCGCGCAACTCATCGACGAGCTCGAACTTCAGGAACAGATTCCTAATTGGGACCTCCTGTACCAAGTTATCGTCGTGCGAGAGACCGCTCGACAGTTGTCGAAAGCTGCGGACGCCAGTGGGGTGTACAGCGACGTCGTCGTCTCCGGTTCGTTCGCGCCTTCAGAGCTTCCAAAGGCGGAATCCGCGCTCATCAAGGAACTCGTCGTGGTTAACACGGTGGCCCAACGGCGCGCGTTGCTGGCGCAGATGTTCGACGAAACGCGAGATAAGCTTGATCAAGACTTCGATAGATCGAGCGGTAAAGTCAAACTGAAGAAGACGACGCGCGGGTTCCAACCTCGCATCGAACGAGCCGCTGCGACGGCGGCTGGGTTGGACTCGAGAGATTTGCGCCCAGGCCGATTCATAGATAGCGTGATTAATTTGCGAGTGAGTCTCCTTCGCGAAGGTGAAGAGTCCACGCCGGTGGTGACTCGTTTAGGGGAGATCTACTATGAAATGTGCGATGTCGTGATGGAGAACGCGAACGTTGGCTGAGCGATTCGGCGGTTTCGGCGTCGAGTTGTAGTGGTACTGTGTTTTAATACAAACGGTGAGAGCTTACGCACTCAATCTTCTTCTTCGAGCGTGTCTAACTCATTAGCTACTCCCGACGAAGTATCGGCGCTATCCAGACGCTCTAAACCGAGCGCCCCAGTCGATACTTTATTCACCACGTTGAGAGCCGCGATGCTTTCTAAAACTTCCGAAACTTGTTCGGCGGATGGCTGCGACGCGACATCCGAGGCTATGGAATCGGAATCGGATCCAGTTCGTCCGTGACCTGCAAAGTTCCGAATGCTTTGCACGCGTTTTGGCGCGAACGCTTCGGGAACTGCGGGCGAGTTGGCGTCATCCGTCATGGCTTTTGATACGATAGACATTGCTTCGACCGAGAGCGAACGCAACAAGCTCGGAGAAGTGCGAATAAATGTCTCCTTTTTCGGCGCTTCAGGGGTCAAACACACGCATACTACCGAAATATTATCCGAACTGTCTCTCCTCAAAGCTTCTGCCGCGAGCTCTTTCGCTGTAATCGTCGGATCGTTGTGTTGACGCAGGCTTGCCCGCGCGACGTCGACGGCGTTTTGCGAGCTAAACACGTCCCACAAACCATCACACGCGAGGATCAAGAACTCGTCGTCCTCTGTCAAGCGTGTCTTTTCTATCTCTGGATCGACGGTCACAGGTCCAGCTTTGCCCCCACGTCCTTTGAGACCCTCGATGTGCCAATCCCCGAACGCTCGCGAGACGCCAAGCAACCCGTTCACGTACCCATCCTCCACGAAACCGCCCGCGTTCTTGATGCGTTCCATCTCACCCACTGAACTCGGTTTTTGATCGATGGACAAATCGATCGCCTTACCTTTCCGGCTCAAAACCGCGCGACAGTCCCCGGCATTGGCGATATATAACTTACCTCCAATGACGCACGCCGCTAACCCCGTGCTCCCGCTCGTCTCGCCCGGTCCCGACTTGTCGTAGAAATCCTCATCCGTCCTCAAAAACGCCTCCTTCAGCGCCAGCTCTGGATCGCGCATAAAATTTTCATTCTCAACCACATTTTTCATGAGATTATCTCGTAAAAACTCCGCCGCCGCCCGTCCACCGTGTCCATCGAAGACGCCGTAAAACGCCACGACGTCCCGCGCGCCCTCCACCGGGACGTTATCGTCCAACACCGTCGCGTCTTCCATCGCTTCCCGGCACCCCACCTCGCCGTGTTCGCCGCTTCGCAGGCTCGGCGAGTACGCGCGCTCGAGTTTTTCCTCGCCATTCGCATCCTGCGCGCCGACACGCGTCGTCAGTCGTCCATCGTCCATCCGCGCGCGACTCGACGAGACTCGATTCAATTCAATTCGCGGTTTTGAATTCAACTTCAACCGCGTCGACGCCCGGCCGCGCACCTTTTCGCCGCTCTCCTGACGCGCGAGCGACATGACGTCTCTCGCGTCTTTCGCGCGCGCGTCGAGCGCGGAGACGCGCGCCGCGCGCGCGCGCGCGGTCGAACGCGCCGCCGCGTCGAATGCGAATCAACGCGCGCGCGTGGTCGTCGCGCGCGCCGCGCTCGCGCGATCGTCGTCGACGCGCGCGCGCGGTATCACTCGTGCGCGTCTCTTCGCGTGCGCTCGCGCGCTGGTTCGTCGCGCCGCGGCGCGCAGTGCGGCGTCGAGTCGCGTCGTCGGCGTCGAGTCGCGTCGTCGGCGTCGAGTCGAGTCGCGTCGTCGGCGTCGACGTCAAATTCAAATCTCGACGCGACGCCCGTCGGCGACGCGACGATGAACGTCGTTCATTCACAACGCGAGCGCACTATCGCGACGGTTCGCGCGACGCGCGCTCACTTCCCGTACTTTGACTTTAGCTCGGCGACCAACGCGACGTACGCCGTCATGGCGTCCTCCTTCGACGTCCCCTCGCGCTTTTTCCACGCGTCCCACTTCGCCTTGCCCTTAAAATCCATCATCCCCGGTCGCGCGGTGTTCACGTCTCCGACGTTCGCTTGCTTGAACAGCGCGTACAGCTCGAGCATCTCTTCGTTCGTCGTCTATCCATCGTTCGCGGTTTTCGCTCAGTCATCGCGTCGTCGCGTCGCGTCGCGTCGTCGCGTCGGCGCGAGCGATCGTCGTCGCGATCGGCGCACCTCTTTCACGGCCTTGATCGCCTCCGCGGCGGCGTTAAACTCTTCGAGCGTCGCCATGACGATCGATGATGGGTGTCGATGCGCGACGCGATGTGCGGCACACCGCCGCGCGCGCGCACGTCTCCGCGCTCCGATCGCGCGGGCGCGATGCGACGGGCGTGAGCGCGCCATGCGCGCGCGCGCGCGACGCGTCGGCGCGCGTCGCGTCGCGCTCGCGCGCGCGGCGATCGCGATGACGATGATGGCGAGCGCCGCGGCCGTCGACGCGCCGCCGTACCCGCCGTATCCGGAGTATCCCGAGGCGCCGCCGGCGCCGGCGCCGCCGCGACCGCCGCGACCGCCGCCGGCGCCGCGCGCGCCGCACCCGCCGAGGTCGCCGCCGTCGCCGACGCCGAGGTCGCCGCCGTCGCCGCCGCCGCCGCCGTCGCCGCCGCCGCCGACGATCGCGCGAACCGCGGACGGGGCGGCGTTGGTGATTTTTACCGCGCTGACGCTGATCGTGGTGTCGGGGCTGGTGTACGTGGGGATCGGGTTGGGCGGCGCGCGGGCGCTCGGAGAGCGACGCCGCGGCGCGAGCGGCCGAAACGCGCGAGGCGCCCGTCAGTTGGACGACTCGGACTCCGAAGAAGAGATGACGCTGAGGGACGAGTTGAGAGAGTTCGCGAAGCAAGCGAAAGTGATCGTGGCCGAGGGCGCGCGGGCGGCCATCGTGCGCGTGCAGCGCCTGACGCACGGAGAAAGCGGCGAACGCGACGAAGACTGGAGACGACTTTCCGACACCAACCCGTTCGTTCGCTGGGTCAAGCGCCAACTGGCGGATGATGACAACGTTGACGACGGCGTGGGCGAGCCACTCATCGACGAGCGCGACGACGATTACGAAGACTTGATGGCTGAACCGTATAGATTTTCTGAGTTTGCGGATTACGTCGACGCCGTCGACGCGTCGTCCCTCGACGCCGTCGAAGACGCGGCTTTCGTTCGCCTTCCGCGCGCGCAACCCGAACCATCGTGGTTCGCGCGCTCACCGACGACGAACACGACAGATGGAACCCCATGACTTTGACGCGCCGCGTCGACGCGAGACGCCGTCGACGCCGCGTCCGCGGTTCGGCGGAACGCCACGTACACGCTATACTCATATGTACATTACACGCTAGCGGCATTCGCACTCACTCATCCACTCTCGCCACCTTTCTATCCTCAACCTCCCCCGTCACCGGGCACTGCACCTCGGTCCAACCGATCGGAAGCATCGTCGCGCGCGACGTCCCGTGCGTCGCCCGCACCATCCCCAAATCGTCACCCGCCGTCGTCAGATAAAACGACCGCGCGTCGCCCAGCGACAGCACCTTCGCTCTGACGACGTCCCCCGCCCTGAAGCACCTCTCCAGCTCCACCGAGTCCACCGCGTGCGCGCGCGCGTCTTGCCTTCGCACGACGCCCGCGAAATCCCCTCCCCTCGGCGCCCTTCCGTTCACCGCCGCGATCTCCACGTGCGCCGCCTTCTCGAGCACGCGCGTCACGCGTCCGAACACGACGTCCCCGACGCGCGGCACCACCGGCGCGCGCGCGCCGACGCCCGCGCGCGCGCCGCCGTCCTCGAGAAACACCTCCCCGCACGTCGTCGCTCGCACGCGTCCGCACGCGTCGACGCGCGCGCCTCGCGCGGCCTCGCCGCGCTCGGCGATCACGTCCCCGGGCACCGCGCGCGTCGGCGCCGGCATCGCCGTCGCGCCGGCGTCGGCGTCGCGGCGTGCCGCGCGCGCGACGACGCCGGGGCCGACGCGCGCGTCGCCACGCGGGGGCGAAAACGGCGCGTCGCCACGCGAGGGCGAAAACGGCGCGTCGCCACGCGGGGGCGAAAACGTCCCCACGTCGGACGACGGGTCGAGACCGGTCGACGACCCCCCCCCGGACGGACCCCCCCCCTCGTGTTGAGTCCTGAACGGCGCGCGGGGACGGTCGGGAGGTGACTCTTGGGCGCGACGGTTGGTCGCGTCGACCCGATTGGACGCCGGCCGACGGCGCGCGGCGCGCGACACATCGCGACGACGCGACCGCGCGGTTCGACGCGCGCTAAATAATTTACGACACGCGCGCACGCTCGACGCGCTCGCGAACATGTTCGCGATGACGATGACGACGACGACGACGACGACGACGACGCGCGGGGCGCGCTTGTCGACCGAACGACGCGCGCGCGCGAGCGCGGCGCGCGCGAGCGGATGCGCGCGCGCGGCGCGCGCGAGCGGCGCGGAAAAAAATTCGCGCGTCCTCGGACGCGCGATCGGGGCGACGGCGGGGCGACGCGCGCGCGTCGCGGGGGCGGTGTCGGTGGACGCCGCGCGGGCGACGCTTGCGGAAGCGGATTCGAACGCGGCGCGGTCGGTGTTCGCGCGGGCGAAGACGCCGGTCGCGGCGGCGGCGGTCGCGGTCGCGGGTTTGACGCTGGCCGGTCCGGCGGCGGCGGCGGCGGCGGCGGTGCCGGCGGTCGTCGGCGCGGACACGTGCTGGATTTTGATTTCGAGCGCGTTGGTGCTGTTTATGACCATTCCGGGCTTGGCGGCGTTTTACGCCGGTTTGGTGCGACGCACGAACACGCTGAGCGTGTTGATTCAGTGCTTCGCACTCACGGCACACATGAGCGTGCTTTGGTTCCTGTGCGGTTACTCGCTGTCGTTCAGCGACGTCGGCATGAAGGAGGGCGTCACGACGTTGGCGTCCTTCATCGGCGGTTGGGACAAGGTCGGCTTGGCGGGCGTCACCGCGGCGTCGGTCGCGGGGACGATCCCCGAAGCGCTGTGGGTGTTGTACCAAATGACGTTCGCTATCATCACTCCGGCGCTCATGATCGGTGCGCTCGTCGAGCGCATGAAGTTTAACGCCGTCATGTGGTTTTCCACGCTCTGGATGTTCGCCGTGTACTTCCCGGCGTGCCACATGGTTTGGGGTGGCCCGGGCGCGTTCTTCGCCGACATGGGCGTCCTTGATTTCGCTGGCGGTATCGTCGTGCACATCACCGCCGGCATCGGTGCCCTCGTCGCCGCCATGTACCTCGGCGAGCGCAAGGAGAACAAGATGCACCAAGGCAACTTGGTGCTGACGTTCCTCGGTACCGCCATGTTGTGGGTCGGCTGGTTCGGCTTCAACGGTGGCTCTGCCGGTGCGGCTTCCGCGGGTGCCGCCTTCGCGTGCCTCGCGACGCAACTCTCCGCGTCCGTCGCCGCGATCGTTTGGACCGCGCTCGATGTCATCGAGAACGGCAAGGTTTCCGTTCTCGGCACGTGCACGGCGTCCATCGCCGGTCTCGCCGCCATCACTCCGGCGGCCGGCTTCGTCGGCCCCGTTGGCGCTTGTTTAATGGGCCTCGCGTCCGCCATCGTGTGCCGTTTCTTCTCCACCACGGTCAAGGAGAAGTTTGGCTACGATGACGCCCTCGACGTCTTCGGCGTCCACGGCGTCGGCGGATTCTTGGGCACAATTCTGCTCGGTGTTCTCGCGCACCCCGCGCTCGGTGGCTTCAACGACGTCCCCATGATGAAGCAAACCATCGTGCAAGTTATCGCCGCCGTCTCCACGGCTGTGTACACCGCCGGTGCGTCATGGGCGTGCCTCAAGCTCACCGATAAGATCACGGGAGGCATTCGCGTCCCCGCCGAGGCGGAGGAGCTCGGTTTGGATGTGTACTCGCACGGCGAAACGGCTTACACGCCGATGCCTCCGGTTCGATAACCGCGCAAACCGCGCCTTGCTGTACCCTTGTTGTACTCTTGTCTTATTCTCGTCCATATTCCATCTTCTATTATTCGTTTACGAAGCTGCGCTCGAAGCGCCAAGCACTCTCAACAGGATAGCGCCAATACGTTGTCAATGGTTACCGATACCAATAATAAAAATCTACGTTTCTCAAATCATAACAACGAACTAAGCTTCCTCGTTCTTCCAATCTATGTCGTTCTCTTGCAAACGACGCTGCACCTTCCCCCAATTACCCTGCCCGATGTCCGACGTGTCGATGCCTCGCTTCTGCAACAGCGCGCGTCCCTTCGCTTCCTTTTGCGACAAAATCGCCGTTCCCAGCGTTTGTGGGATCCCCCAGCACACCGCGACGCACGCGAATCCGAGGAACGCGGGCGATTTCGTCAGCGGAACGTCATCCACGGCGGCGAGGGCGTCGGCGAGGGCGGGATTGGCGACGGTGAGCGCGACCGCGGCGTGCGCGACCAAGCTGGATGCGGATTGTTTCAACGACGCGCGCGCGACGACGCGCGCGCGACTCGCGCCCGCGCTGGGCGCGCGCGGTGTCTGCACCGTCGCGCGCGTCGTCGTTGTCGCGCGCGCGGCCAGCATGTCGAGTGCGATGCAAAGTGCGGCGAGTTGTTATTACGAGGCGAAAGATATCTTCGCGGCGCCATCGCCGCGAGTCGTCTAATCCGCGTTGGTCGATGACGCGGGCGAGACCGGGGCGGTCTTAAACTTCCCAGCGGTCGTCAAGTCGTCGACGAGCATGCAATACCCGGTCATCGCTTGCTGGGCGCTCATGCCCTCGAATTGCGACCAGGACGAGTACTTGGCGCGACCTCTTTGATCCATCACGCTCGGTCGCGGGTGGTTGCACGCGTCTCCGACGGTGGCTTGTTTGTACAAGCCGTACATCTTGAGGATATCGCTCACGCTAGCGTCACTCAGCGTGTCTTTCATCGCCGCACTCGCGGCGTGGAATTGTTCCTCGGTGACGTACGTGCGAATCGGTTGCATCTCTCGCTCGCCGCCGGGCGGCAGCGAAGCCGCCGGCTTTCTTTTGCTCTCGCCAAAGTTGCCTTCGAATAAAATCTCATAACTCGCGGCGTGAGAGATGCTTTGCGAATCGTGACCGGTCGAGCCGAATATGAAATCGAGCACGCTAAGGTACTTACTTCGGAAGACGTCGCGTTCGGTGTTGTAGCAGTGCATGATCGTCGCCGAGGCGATGGAGAAGAGGAAGATGTCGCCGCGGCGTCGCTGGATCCAATTCGGCACAAAGCCGCGGTAAACCGCCATCAACGCCGCGGTTTCGATCGCGCGCGACGTGCAATACATCGCTAACTCCATCCGACGAGACTTCTTTTCGATGAAGGTCGCTAAACCAGCCATGGAAACGCCCAACGTTAACGAACGACCGTCGCAGCTTCCGCCGAAGGCTCGATTCGCTAAATCCACTCCGCTCCACGCCGCGCCGACGTAGGACGATAGAAACAACGCCGAACGCGCCGAACCGACGGCGATCCTAGACAACAAGTCCGGCCCTTTCTCGCGCGACAGAAGCTTCTCTCGGTGTATCAACGCCGCCGGAACGAGGTACACGGGCGCGTACACGCTCAGCGTAGCCGCAAACGACTTCACCACGTGCGACAAGAAGTGCTCAGCGTTGGACGCGCCTCGGAAAAATATCATCCTATACAACTCCGCGCGATCGATCGCACCGGTTCCCGCACCGATCGCGCCGACCGCCGTCTTATTCGCCATCTCCCGCGCCGTCTTTCCCGCCGACCACGTATTCGAAATCGCCAATCTCGCGCACAGCGCGCGCAACTCCGAATCCCCTCCCGCCTCGCACAGCGTCCGCAGCGCCGCGTACTCCTCCCTCGTCTTCCCCCCGTGCACGTCCAGAAAGTGTTTATACGCCGGTTCCACCGTCTCCGGCCTCAGTATGAAGCACGACAAAATCACCGCCGCGCTCCCCACCATCAACGCGCAGTCCCCGTGTTCCATCCGCGTCGCCGCCGTCAACCTCTTCATCGTCTCATCCTCGCTCTTCTGCGCCACGCGCGTCAGCAGCACGATCGACCGCACCCATATGTACCCCGCCAGCCCGTAATGCGTCGCGCCCGACCCCGCGAGCATCAACGACGGCCCCGCGCACGCGCCCGCCAACGCGCATCGCCACGCCTTGCTCTCCTCTCCCCCGTACCGCCTTCGCAGGCCCTCGTCCGCGCTCACGTACGTCCCCGCGAACGTCGCCAGGAACGCCGCGTACGACGCGACGTCTCGCACCGCCTTCCGCGCCCTCCCCGCCGTCGTCCCGCGCCTTCCGCGCCTCGTCGCCGCGAGCGCGATTTTCCCCACGCTCAGCCCACCGCGAAGGACCGCGCCGAACGCCGCCGCGCGCGCGATCGCCGTGCGCGCGCGCCGCCGCGCGCGCGCGCGATCGCGCCGCGCGTCGCGCTCCACCGCGTCGCCCGCGGGAAGGTCGAGGGACGCGCTCGACGCCGCGCGACGGTGCGTCGGCGGCATCGCGCGGCGCGCGCGCGTGTGACGCCGCGACGCGCGGCGCGCGGATGCTCGGCGCGCGCGTCGCGGCGAAGCGCGCGCCGAACGGGACGCGCGACGGCGCGCGACGCGTCGGGGCGCGACGCGTCGACCGCGCGACGCGCGCGCGCGACGCGATGGATGACGACGAGAGACGCGATGGACGACGCGACGACGACGACGACGACGACGACGCGCGACGACGACGCGAGGCGCGATCGACGTCGATAAACATGTTCCGCAACTACGAACTGCGCACGGCGTACGCGGCGACGGCGTCGCGGACGCTGCCGATCACGCTGGTGGTTGGATTTCTGGGCGCGGGGAAGACGACGCTCGCGAGACGCGCGCTGGAGAATCGACAGACGCTGCGCGTCGCGGCGGCGGTGAACGATTTCGCGGCGCTGAACGTGGACGCGCGGTTGGTTCGACGCGCGAGCGGGGCGAGGGATGGCGAGGGAAAGGATGGGAGAGCGGCGGCGCGGGTGACGGAGCTGACGAACGGGTGCGTGTGCTGCTCGCTGCGAGACGATTTAGAGCGAGGGGTGATCGAGCTGCTGAACGCGGACGAAAACGGGGGGGAATTGGGGGTGTTTGATTACCTGCTGATCGAAACGAGCGGGTTGGTGGATCCGGGGGAGGTGGTTTCGAGGTTGGATAGGAACTTTGGGGCGCTGACGCGCGCGCGATTGGACGGCGTGGTGTGCGTCGTGGACGCGGAGATTGCGTCGGAAGGAGGACCCGAGGTCGAACGAGAGGTGTGGGACGCGCAGTTGGCGTGCGCTGACGTCGTGCTTCTGAATAAGATTGATTTACTTGAGGGAGATGAAGAGAGATTGGCGCGCGCGCGAGCCGTCGTGGAGGACAAGGCGCGAGGCGCTCGAGTGTTGGAATGCGTCGACGCCAACGTGCCTTTGACGAGCATATTAGACGTCGACATGGTGCCGCAACCGGAAGGAAAGAGCGGTCACGATTGGGGCGCGGGGCCGCTTCCTTACGTGCTCTCGGCGTCGGGCGGGCGATTACGCAAACCGAAGACGGAGGAACAAAAAATCGTCGTTCGCGGTCCTCTATCACTAGATCCGTCGAGGAAGACCACGCACTTTGCCGGTGGTTCGCAGAGCTCGTGCAACTCACTGGCGCACGAAACCACGTCACCGCTCGTGTTTGCGCGATTTCAGCATTGGGCGACGAAGATGATGCCCGCGGCGACGATTCGCGCCAAAGGCGTGTTGACTCTCGCCGAGGATGAAAACCGAGAGAGCTACGATTTCCACTTTTCCGGCAAGCGTCGACTCGAGCTCGAACCGAGCGTGGGTGAGCTCGTGAGCGCGACGAGCACGTGTTTGGTGGTGATCGGTGTGGGCTTGAACGAGGAAGAGATCATGCGAGACATTCGAGCGCTCGAGCAACCTTTACCTCTGTCGTGCGTCGCCGCGATTCCGAGCGTAAAGCGCGCGATGACGCGCGCGATGGCGAAAGACTTGAGATTCGAAATCGACGACTCGGTAGACGAGGACAACGCGCTGATATTATTTCGTCTCACCGGCGCGGCGTCGAACGGATTCACAGTCGCCGAATTGGAAGAGTCGCACGGCGTCGATTTCAACGCGATGAATCTCGATCTTCTCCGCGCCGTGAATTCCTCGGGTGATGGCTTATGTCTCGCGCCGACGACGGTACCACACAAACTAACGAAATTCGGCGCACCACAGCTTTGGCTTCGACTAGCTGCGGTGCACGGTTTCGAAGACTCTTACGACGACGTCGACGCGCTCGCGCAGGCCAGACTCGAAGACGCCTGGTCGCTCGTCCGAGTCCGCGCCACGAACGTTCTCGAGCGAGCCATCTCGCACATTCCGAAATGCAAATGCGGCTTCTAGATGTAGATCAGTAATACAACAAACTTCACGTGTACACAACGACGAACGAAAACGCGCCTCACTTCTCCTTTTGCGCGTCCTCTATCGCGTAGTGAAGCTTCTTCACCACGGCTTCGCCGTCCTCCCCCGCCACGAGTTCCCAAAGCTTCTCCCCATTCCTGTACACCTGCAGCGTCGGCATGCTCTCGACGCCACATCCACGCACGAGCTCCTGCGACACCTTATTGACGTCCACGAACGCGAATCGCACGTCGTCGCCGAAGAACGAAGCCTTCTTCTCGAGCTTGCCTTTGAGAAACACGCACTTTCGACACCACAGCGCCATGAAATCCACCACCGTCACGCGGTCTTCGCCCACGAGCGCGTCGAACGCTTCTCGGGATTCGATCTCGAGCAGCTCCTTCCTCGCCGCCGGCCCCGCGGCGCGGACGACGACGCGCGCGCGTCGCGTTGGCGCGCGTCCCAGCCACGTCAGCGCCCCATCGCGCGCGTTCGCGCGCGTCGCGCGCGTCACCGCCGCCGTCGTTCGCATCGCGGGCGCCGCAGACGACGCGACGAACACCGCGCTCACCATCGAAGCGCTCGCGCTCGCGTCGCGCGGTCAAGTGTCGCCGGCGCGCGCGATCGTTCGTCGACGTTCATGACATTAAATTTAAACAAACTGAAAAAACGCTCGCGAACGAGCGCGTCGCCGCGCACCCCGACGCGCGCGCGCGCTCGAGGGCGATGGGCGACGCGATGACGCGCGAAAAAGCGCTCGAAGTGCTCGAGCTCGGATCGTCGATCGCGGACGCGCGCGCGCGACGCGGTGATGGGTCGACTGAGGAAGATGGGGACGCGGCCAAAGTCATCCGGGCGAAATATCGCGCGCTGTGCTTGCGTTGGCACCCGGATAAGAATCCGGATGACGTGGAAAAGGCGAAGATGATGTTCACGGAGATAACGTGCGCGTATCACACGCTGACGACGGCGAACTTTGATCACGAACGGTGGGCGCGGACGTACGAGATACCGCCGCTGCAGCGGTTGGAGGACGTGCTCGCGTTGGCGCTGTCGGGGATGGATCCGTTTGAGATCGAGGCGATGTTGAGGGCGAGGGGAGAGTATAGACCGCATGTGAACTTTGGAGTGGACGTGCGCGTGCCGTGGGAGGCTGGGGAGCGGCCGGAGGCGGATTTTAATTGCGGGGCGTCGGCGTACTCAAAGACGCGAGCGCTGGGCGACGGCTCGGGAGCAAACGAGACGCGGCAGATGGAGCTCGCGTGGGCGGCAAAGGCTGTAGCTGGGGCGAGTGATGAGAGACCGTGGGAGCGAGTGGGTGGAGTTGGGTTCGACGCGTCCGTGGTCGCGCCGAAAAAGTCTTTGTCGTGGAAGGCGTCAGATGCCGTCGCGTCGCTCTCGACGGCGGAGGAATTGAACGACCAAGGCATGGCGCTGTACGCAAAGAAAAAATACGCTGACGCACTGGCGCTGTATGTCGAAGCTGCGCGTATGGAACCTGGGAAGATTGCGTACCAAGGAAACACAGCGGCGGCGGCGCTTCTCTACGCGAACGAACTTCGCGATGCGTCGCCGCAAAAGGCGGAGGTGCTTGAAATCGCCATTTCGGCGTGTGAATCCGCGATCGCGATAGATGAAAGTTACGTGCGAGGGTACGTACGAGGCGGGAAGGCTCTCTTGGCGCTCGGTGATGCGACGCAGAACGTCGGGAAATTGAAACGAGCTCGAGAGATGCTTCACAAAGCGCTCGAGCTTGATGCGGCAAACTCCAGCGCCAAGGCCGCGTTAAAAGATGTAGAGATTAGCTTGCAGTTATTCGACAGCGATAGCGATTGATGATTATTTGTGAATGGAATTCCATTACGTTTCTAACTACTTCTAGATTATTGCAAATCCATCTCGACGGGCGGATCGGCTTCATCGTCGCTTTGTTCGGGCAGAGCGGCGAGCGCTCGCAACGCAATGTCGGACAGGCGACCTCGCGCGCCATGGGCGGTGCCACCGGCGCGCAAATGTTCTAATGCTTCATCCATACCATTTTGCAAGTTAAACGCTCGATAAACGGCGCGCTCAGCTTGATGTCGGACTTCTGAAGACTTATCGGCCACGGCGCATTCGGCCAGGACGTTCATGAAACTCTCAAAATGAATGGACATTTCCGAAGGACCAGCCGCATGAATAATGACGCGAAATGCTCGTGTCGCGGCGTAGCGCACTTCTATGACTGCATCCCGCAAGAGTTTACTCAACACTGGCATGAGCTTACTCAGATACGGTGACGCACCTCCCGAAGTTGTCGCGGAAATGGCTGCAAGCGCACCAAGTCCGCGAGCAGCTGCGGCTCGACTCGGCGGACGTTCATCACTCGCAGCGCGAACGAGCGCATTAAGCGTAATTGATGCGTGATCATTCATGATGACTTGCCCGTTTGCTCGTGAAATCTGGCATAAAGCGTCCGCAACACCTTCACGATGCTCGGCCGCGCGACCATCGCCGGCGTTGAGTCTTTCCAACACGGCGGTGCGCTCTTCTGTTGGACACCACACAAACGCGCGGGATAGCGCCAAACTCGCGCAAGCTCGCTCGCCCGATGACGATGAAGCGAGCGCGGCGTATGCCGCGTCAACGGCGCGCGTCACATTGGGTGCTGCAATGTTCTTCCCGCCGTACGCAAATACGCCGGCGATGGCTTTATATGTCGATTCGCGAATACCGGCTTCAGTCTCATCGGACTCGACCGTACTGATCAAATCATTGACCAGTGCGTCTACACGAGTCTGCAGAGCCATCAACAAACCGATAGCGGTCGCAGCTTTCATGCGCACAGATATCTGCACATCGGATAGGCACTTCACGAACGTCGTTTGAAGCTGCGGAACGAATGGTTTCAACGCGATGCCTCCCTTGTTGATCAACACACCAAGCGATTCCAGGATCGCACTCTTCACGGCGCTCGGGTGCTTATCGCCAACGACACGAATAAGAGGGCCGGTAATCGCGATAATGTGCGCTTTCAAAGCCGCGGAAGTCGTACTTGAGACGGCAAGCGTCAGGCCCTTTGTCGCGTCTTCTCGAGCATCCGCGCTCTCTGCAGAGAGAACACCTTGGAGAAAGATTTGCACGATGGGCGCAAGACCTTTCGGAAGACAGAGTGCGGGGATAAGATATTCGTGTGATGCTTTGTTAGCGCGACGAACTTTGTCACGCGCGAGAGTCAAAGCCTTCGATACACACTCGACGTATTCTGGAAGCTCCTGTCGTGAAATAGTGGCGGTGACGTCTCCCATGGCGCTCCATGCGGCGAGCAGCACGGCCTCGTCGGTGTCAGTGAAGAGCTCGAACAACCTTTTTATCAACACCTCTGTTTCTGAATCTCCGTCGTAGCCAGGCGCGTTCTTGGCGTATTCACCCGCCAGTTTCGCTGCCGCGGCTCGACAACCCGGGTACTCATCCGTCATTCCGCGTTTTATTTCTGTCAGCAACAGGTGCGACGAATTCTCAGGAACAGCCTTGATGACCGCGAGCGCTGCAGAACTCGCCGCCGACCGGCTTTCTTCATCATCATCGGCCATGGCTTCGAGAAGAGGCGGGATCAACAAAGGAAGGTGGGGAGGCAAGGCGGTGCCTGCGACTTCTGCGAGCGCGCCGAGCGTTCGAGCTCCTGAAATTGACAGCGGCGGTTGCGCCAAATTCGGAAGCACGGTGGCAAGAATCTTTGGCTGCGCCTTAAGCACTTGCTTCAAGCCCTCGAGTACGGTCGGGCTCGAGTCCAGCTGTTCCAGGAGTGCCGGGACGATCTCACCCGCGGCGTGTCCGCCGCCGTGCTGAAAGAGTTTGTCGAACGCCGCGCCAGCGGCGCTACGTACCCTTTCATCTTCATCGCACAGCGCGTCTTGAACGGTAGGAATGACGACGTCGTAATGATTTTCGAGTTGAGAATCTGTCGCCGCAAATAATATTTCAGCCAAACCCAAGGCGACGCCTTCGCGATGCTCGGCGAGCTCGCTCTTTAACCCTTCTCGCATGATTGGCAAGACGGATACGAGCACGCGTTCGCCCAGCTTTCGCACGACATCGCCAAGACATCGACTCGCAGTCTGCTGACGATCGTCCGAACCGCCAGACATTGTTGAAATCACGCGCTGCATGAGTAAAGGTAATATGACTCTGAGAGTCTTCGGAGTGTTCGCGACGACGGTTTTCCAAATGTGAACTGCAGCGTTTCGCACGCTCAAAGTTCCGTCCGATCTAAGAATGTAAACAGCGGCAAGCAAGTTGTGATGACGAATTTCACCCAACGTATTACTGAGCATTTGTCCTTGTGCTTCGGTGGAGATGCCTTCGGCATCATCACCACCCTCAACGCGCACCTTGCCACTCGAGCCGATAATGCGGAACAACATCGAACCGAGAAGCTCAACAGAGGATTGGCGAATGCGCCAGTTATCGGAGACGATACCGTCTTCGATCGCCGGCAAAATCAAATCTAGCGAACTACCACTGTGAGAAAATTCTTCGACAAATACTCTGCCCGCGTTCAGCGCGGCTTCTCGAACGGGTTCGTCTTCATCAGCCAAGCCCTGGAGAACGCACGCTAGTGCGTCGACGAGATGTGCCTCAAAGACGTCACCAAGTGATATCGGTAGGAATCGCAGTAGAGTCAAGTGACCTTCTCTCACGGCCGATGATGCGTTGGCACAACCAGAAAGGATTTCTGGGAAGAGCGCGTCGAAGTGATCCGTGCTAAGTACGGCCAAGCACTCAGACAAACCTTGCGCGGCGCCAGAGCGCTCCACGCTTGTGCCGTCGCTTTGCATGGCGCGCATCATCCACGGGAGTAAGTCTTCAAAGTACTCTTCACCTAGACCGTTAATCAGTCCTGCGAGTGCTTGCGCGGCAACGCCGCGTACTTCTGGAATTGGGTCCATCAGAGCCTTCTTGAGCTCGGGGACGAGCATGGGGATGTACGGAGCCATGTCTTTTGGATCGGCGACGAGAGCACTCATGTTCCCAGCGATCTTAGCCGCTTTCTTCTTCATATCTGCTTTCTGTTCGCGCAAACCGCGAACCAAGACCGGTACGATGAGTGCGAGCGAAGGCGCGTCGACCACGTTCACGAACGTCGTTTCGAGCAGTACGTCCAAGCATGCTTTTGTACGTCTTGTGGGATCTTGAATAGCGCCGAGGAGATAGCTACTCAAAGCGATAATCTCTGGGTTGCGAATAACGTCACCCACTGCCTTGAGGGCTTGCGTTGCAGCCTCTACGACTTTCGGATGGGTATCAATCAACGTTTCGCTCAGACGAGGCACGATCTGAGGTAAGCACGCTCCAAGCTGTTTCGGGGCACAGTTTGACATCGCGCCGAGCAGTTGAACCGAACCTTGTTTCGTACGCCATTTGTCGTCATCGACCCCGCAAAGAAGTGCCGGTAAAACAAGCTTCACGCCTTGCGCAGATAAATTTGCCATGATTACGCGCGCTGCCGCTTGCGTGGCTTCGCGAACGGGGGCAGTAACGTCGCCAAAACAAACTAGAAGCATGGGCAGAATGTTCACGACGTATGGCTCAAAAAGCCTGCCCAACCTCGTGCAGAATAATTCAAAAGCCATAACCGCGCCTTCTCTCGATTCGGGATTCTTTTTGTCCTCGATCGCTACCTTCAGAGTGTCCATGATGTTCATGCCTTTGAGACTGCTCATACCGATGCCCTTGACGGCACCTGCCAGGCCAAACGCCGCGCCTCGCCGATCGGCATACGCATGGCTCGTCGTGAGTTGCTGCAGCAGAGCATCAACCAAAGCTTGTTGCTCTTCAGCACTGAGCTTCTTCATGAGAGGAGGTAAACAATCCGCCACTGAACGCTGTACAGCTTCGGATGGTGTGCTTAAAACCTCGAGCAAGCGAGTCAAGATTGCGCGAACTTTCTCATCCTCTTTGTCTAAGTGCACCGCAAGTGCGCCGAGAAAAACGATGACACCTTGTCGAACGTGATCCTCTGCTTCTTCCGATAGATTACCTCTACTTCCTCCTCGGTCGAAGTATGCTTCGTAAACAGCAAGTAGCTGTTGCGTGTGCTCTGCACCGTGTGCGTCAATCATCAAGCGTCCGGTTTCTACCGTCGCGGAACGCACGCCAGCGTCGACATCAGAGAGAACCTTTGTGAGAAATGTGGATACGAGCGGGAGATCACGGGCGCTAAGACTTGGCGTACAAGCGCCGAGTCCCTTGATGAGCGCTTCTCGCCCATACCCATGCTCACATGAGTTGAATTCGCCGAAAAGCTTCGGTAGTGAAATCGACATGCCGTTTTCTTGCGCAGCAATCGTCGCCGCAAAAGCTTCCACGGCACTCCCCCTAACGGAACCGCTTGCGTGTGTGAGAAACGGCAGGACATCCACAGGAGACGGAATCGTGTCTGAAAGTCCGCACAATACCCAAACCTCTTCAGCCGTCTGCTTATTTACTTCGTCGGCGTCGAAACGCGCAATAAAAAGCTTTGCAATCGCGATGTTAGCCGTTTGCTGTTCCATGGAAGCAAAATTCAGCGGCGCGTTCAGCAAACCTGATAGAGAGGCACCTCTAACCGCTCTGTACTCACTTTCGACACCGTCGACCAATGCGAGAACGTCATCGCTCGTGCGCAAGTATCGCGACACGTCTGACAGAATGGGTTTTGCTATGTTTACTAGATCTGGTGTCGCATTCGCGAGCGTGTTCAACAACAGTCGTACAGCGGCCGCGGCGCTCGGCAAGATTGGCACACCGTCTTCATCTTCACCGGCGTGTGCTGCAAGTAAACCGAGAGCATCAACGCGCAAACTCTTTGGAGCTTCAGGAAGAAGTAGAGCGTGCGCGATGACAGGGAACATCACGCCAAATATAGGTGCCGGAAGTGGATCTGGATCATTGTCCTCCAAGGCTTCTTGTGCAAGCTCAATTGCTTGTCCCAAGATGCGACTCTCGAATCCAACCGTATGCATGTCCACCGATACAGGTTTACCGTTCAAGCCGATCTCAACGGGTGCGGGCGTCCCGTTTAAGCTCATTGCCCCCAACCGAATGGCTAAAGCTTCGGCTTGTCGTTCCCGTGGAAACGAAAGCATCATCGCTGCCCCTCTCGCCGCGGCGCAATACACGAGTGCCTCTACTGCTTTCAGAACCGTAGACTGTGGGATGATTTTCGACTTTAACAGTGGAAAGACGTTCGAATACGCAATATCGCACACACACGCACGCGCTTTATGCCCGAGACCTTCTAAAGTAGCAGTCAAGACCTCGAGTCCATCAACAAACTTGCGGACGACTTCCTTGACTCGCGATCGAACAGTGTCTTCTTCGGCTAGCTGCGCGCGTCGCGCTGCTTCTCGTGGATCAATCGCTTTCGTCGAAGGCTTTGAACTTGTCTTCTTTGCTCCAGCTGATGCCTGGCTCGGTCGTAAAGAGACCACATTCGATTCCTTCTTCGGTTGTTGCGTCGATGTCGAAACCGCAGGCTTGTTCGCGGGATCTGTGGAGAGCGAGCCCGGTGCTGTGTTGTAGATGAGTACATCCTTCGCACTCAGGGCGTCGTGTATCGATGTATCGAGCATCTCTAACGCACGGGGCACGATAGTGTCCAGAACAACACGTCCAGTCTCAGTGCCCAGTCTTGCAAACGACACGATTGCTCTACGCGCCGACGAACGTTCCATGCTGGACTCGCTGCGCAACCCCTTGTCACCCATAATGGTACTACACACGATCGCAGCGTCCTCGACGTCGATGTTATCCCCCACGAGCGATAAAATTGCGGACCACGCGCCTCCACGTCGGCCATCAGACGCTTTGACGAGCGGGTGATGTGCAAGTAAGAGCATTTCGCCGATCAAATCATTCGGAAGTGTCAGGGCTTGCTCGTCTTCATTGAACTCGCAATATGCTATCAGTGAAGCACCGGCGTATTGCGACGGGAACGTGTCGTCCATCATACCCTCCCACTTTCCAGCCTCGGCCCAAGCGAGCCAATGTCGCAGCCCTTGGATCATTTTGACGGATGGTTGTCCAACAGAAATTGCGCCTCGCACAGCCTCTCTCGCCGCCGCTCGTGTTCGTGAGTGAGCGTGCACAGTCAAAAAAGCAATCGCTTGAATCACCGAATCTACCAACCCCATCTTCGCCGCATGTGAGGCGTGGAAAGCCATGATGGACTGACCCGTCGCGGCAAGAATTTCAGTACTCTCGTCGTCCAAGCGTGTCATGGTCGCAGGCTCAAAGTACGCCGCGACAGAATCCCAAACCTTGTTCGTCTTCAGCGCTTCAGCAGTAGATGGGTCTTCTGCTGCAACGCGCAGAAGTATGTATAGTGAGCTTAAGCCCTCGGCACGTAGTGCTAGCTTACCACTGCCCGCCACCGCAATCGGAGACAAGTTGGCGACGACGCCTGATAGCCCTGCCGGAAGCGCAGAGTTTACGCGCAAAGCCTGTGCTACGCACTGAAATGTCGAGCAGCGCTCCGTCGTGTCCTTCGAAGCCTCCTTTACCAGACTAGCGAGCGATTCTGGGCATTCACTCGCATGACGAAGCCATGCAGTTAGAGCGCTGAGCGCTGCGGCTTTCGCTTCGAGTTGCTTTTCCACGGTCAGTTCCGCTGAGAGAACACCGATGGCGTCGGCGCTGAGCAACTCTCTCGCTTTGCGGTCGCTCAACTGCGAACAGGACGCAATCACAGCGTACAAACCGGTGCGAGCGGTCCACTCCTTCGGTCGAGGTCCTGAAGAAAACTCGCTCGTGCACGGCGCAAAAATGTGCTCCTTGACGACGCTCGCATCGGCAGAACCATTCACGAGGGCGCTTACGATCTCCAGAGCCATCGCGCGACGATCTTCGTTTGCGTGCTTCGCCAGAGGCAGTATTACCGGCCCCATTTCCGCGCACATGTTGCTCACGTCCGCGCTCAACGTCTTCAACGCGCCGAGAACGGCGGGCAAGACAGCTTCGGGACTGCGACGCAACTGTCGAACGGCTTTTGGGAGCAAGGTCTCGTTGAGTTCTTCGCTCGTAGCATTCGTCAAAATGGACGCAAACGACTCGCTCGACACTCCAACTTTGGCGACTTTCGCGTCGGCGCCAAGCACGACGGTACAAAACACCTCCAAAAGCGCCTTGCGGATCTCGGCTGGTCGCCGAGAAGTCGTTTTGGCCACGGCGAACGCTTCGTGCGCCAACGCGCACAGAACCGGATTCGTCCCACCACTACTTTGCACAAGCTCGATGTATCTATCCAAAACCACATCCCCCCCGTGCGCGAGCACCATCTGTTTAAACGCCTTAGCCGAGAACGCCTTGGCGCCCTTCGCTCGCAGCCTCGCGAGCGTCTCCAGCGACTTCGCCAACAACCCATCCTCGCTCTCCAACGTCATCGCGCTCATCACGGCGCACATCAATCGACTCGCGACGTAACACTCGTGTTCACTAAACCCTCCCTTTTCCACCGCTTTCCCGCACGCCGCGACGAAGACGCTTCGAAATCCCGCGTCTCTCCCGCTCGCGGCGCTCGTCGCCGTCTCCATCGCCTCCCGCACCTCCTTCACCCGCCATCGCGCGTCTCGCACGTGAGCAAATATTGACTTTATCAACGTTTGCACGTCATGCGTCGACGCCAGTCCTGTTCGTCGCGCCGCAGCGTCCGTCAGTCCACGCTCGCGAGGTCGCTTTCGACACATCCGACACATCGCGTGCTCGTCTTCGTCGACGTCGTTTTCTCGTCACCGCGCGCGCGCGCGCGCACCTTCGTCCGCGATAACGTCTGTGATAGTTTCCCACGCCGCGAGGACGGCGGCGCGCCGCCGGAGCGGCGGGACGGCGAACGGCGAGGCCATCTTTGCGGCGATCCCTG
>Ga0228649_1000290_pt1 | contig 22386 bp, 23 predicted proteins | sample 61DmetaG_FD_190074 | JGI IMG/M metagenome (GOLD analysis project Ga0228649, IMG submission 190074) | Seawater microbial communities from Monterey Bay, California, United States - 61D | ecosystem: Environmental > Aquatic > Marine > Coastal | place: USA: California | collected 2016-10-31 | reverse complement strand
AGTTTGTCTTCACACCGCAGGCTCTGATGGAAGACAATATAGAGCTCTTCTAAATGATAAAAAATTATTAAAAAAGTTTCGAGTTATAGTCTTTGATATGCCGTGGCATGGTAAATCGTCACCTCCTGAAAATTCACAAGTTGGACATTACAAACTATCAACTGAGTCATATATTTCTCAAATAATGAGCTTTATAGACGGTTTAGAATTAGTAAAGCCAGTAGTTATGGGCTGCTCAATAGGTGGTAGAATCATTCTTCATTTAGCTATACATTTCCCAGAAAAATTTAGAGCCTTAATAGGGCTACAAAGTGCAGGACATATAGACCCTTATTACGATATTAGTTGGCTTCACAGACAAGATGTTCATGGAGGTGAAGTTTGTGGTGGGATAGCTTACGGTTTAATGGCACCAACAAGTCCTGACAATGATAAGTTTGAGACTATGTGGCATTATATGCAAGGTGGTCCTGGAATATTTAAAGGAGACTTGTTTTTTTATAAATTTGATGGAAACATTGGAAATGAAATAAAGAAAATAGATAATTCAATATGTCCAATTTATCTGTTAACCGGAGAATATGATTACTCCGCAACTCCGGAGGAAACAAAATCTCTAGCTGATACTATTGGCATAGAAATGATTAAAATGAAGAATGTTGGTCACTTTCCAATGAGTGAAAACCCAAAAGAATTTTTAAAATACTTGCATCCAGTTCTAGAAAAAATAAATTAACTACCAATCTTTTCCTGCTGTCCATCCACCATCAACGATTAAATTAGTTCCTGTACAAAAACTTGCTTCTTCACTTGCTAGGTACAAAACAGCACTCGAAATTTCATTGGGTTCTCCCCAACGTTTCATAGCGTGTAAGTTTCTTACTTTTTGAGAAGCTTCTTCATCTTGAAAATACCTTTCAGTCAAAGGTGTTCTAATGACCCCTGGTCCGACAGCATTCACTCTGATATCGTATTTAGCTAAATCCATTGCTAATTGCTTAGTCATACCAGCTGTGGCATGCTTGGAAGCTGTGTAAGCACATCTGTTAGGTGCTGATGTTATACTTAACGTTGAAGAAGTTATAACTATGTTGCCCTTGGTTTTATTATTAATACAATGCTTCGCAAATGTTTGAGCTGTAATAAAAACACCAGTTACATTTATATCAATAACTTTTCTCCACTCTTCAATAGACAATTCTAGTGGTGAGACAATTTCTCTGATTCCAGCATTACAGAATGCAACATCTAGGCTCCCAAAATGTTTATAAGCATTGTTCATTGTTTCAATTGTTTCATCTTGATTTGTTACATCTAATTTGAATGGTTCTGAACTACCGCCAGCAGATTGTATTTCATCTGCTACTCTTTTAGCCATATCATAGTCTAAATCTGTAACTACAATATTTGCACCTTCTTTTGCAAAACTTAATCCCGTTTGACGACCTATGCCTCCTGCAGCACCTGTGATCAAGACAGTTTTGTTTGTAAATCTCATTGAAAATTCTCCCCTTTAATGCAAGTTTATTTGAAATAACCTTTTTGACAACAAATAATCTAACTGGAGCAGTCGATTGGATATAGAACATTTAGTATTTGAAACTGGCCCTAAAAGAGTAGGTCCCTTTAGTCACGCCGTTAAGGCAGGTGATTTTATTTTTGTTACCGGACAAATGCCAACATTACCAAACAACCCAGATGTATTAGTTAGCAATGATGTTGAAAAACAAACCCATCAAGTAATGCAGAACCTTATAAACGTTTTAAAACAATCAGGTTCTTCATTGGATAGAGTAACATTTGTAAGAGTTTATTTAGTAAACTTTCAAGATTTTGATAAAGTAAATAAAATTTACAAATCGTATTTTGACGAAAACAAACTTCCTGCTAGAACTTGTATTGGTGTGACTGGTCTTGCTGTAGGCGCATCTGTTGAAATTGATCTAATAGCAAAACAATGATTTAGAAAAAATTAATTTATGAAAAAGAGAGATAGTGCTTTTAAAAAAGGTATTTTAACTGGCTTTGGTTTCCCTGGAATTGGAATGAGCGCGGCCATGTTTGGTTATGGAGTTTTTGCAGGAGAAGCTGGGCTTGATCTTTTCTTATGTTTAGGAGCGCTCCTAATACTATGGAGCATGCCAGGAATGGTTATTTTTGTTTCATTATATACAATTGGAACACCTATATTACTATTATTTAGTACTGTTTTATTAGCTAACATGAGACAGTTCTTTTTAGTATTGTCAGGAATGACTATAATAAACATTCACAGTCATAAAATTTCATTTGTTTCTAAATTATTGTGGGCGCACCTTATTAGCCCTACTGGTTGGGCTGAGCTAACTAAAGCTAAAGATGAGCTTGAAGAAAAAGAACTTTTGAGTTTTTTTAAAGGGTTAACCTTAGCTTTAGTAACAATAACATCTTTTACTACTGTACTTGGCTATAAATTATTCTTTTTACTGCCAGCGGATATTGTTTCAATACCTATTTTTATTATGCCATTATATTTAACTATATTAATGTTAAGAGCTGTTGAAATTTATTATAGGGTAGCTGTTATTTCTGGAGGAATAATTTGTCCTCTTCTCTTTCCATACATTGGTGACTGGAGTTTAATCATTGCTGGCCTTTTGGGAGGAACTATAGGTCTCTTTACTAGTTACCTAGTTCAAAAAAGGAAAAGTAATGTTTGATATTTCAACATTTTATGATGAATTATTGCCTTGGTTCATGCTTTTCATAGCAAGTTTAGGCATATTTATATGGCGATATCTTGGACTTATTTTGTCTAGTAAAATTCGTAAAGACAGCTTTTTTGCAAAATGGATTAACGCTGTTGCATTTGCAATGACTACAGGCTTAATGGTACGTATTATTTTTTTCCCAACTGGTGCTTTAGCAGAAACTGAATTACTTGAAAGGTTAATACCGTTTCTTATAGGAGTTATAATATTTTTGTTTTTTTCAAGAACTCCCATTATAGGTCTTGTTGCTGGTGTTATAGCATTTAGTTCAACAGTTATTTATAATCAAATTATTTAATTATCTGAAACTAATTGCTTGGCAATAATAAGTTTTTGCAATTCGTTAGTACCTTCTCCAATCGCTAATAAAGGCGCATCCCTATAATATCTTTCAATGTTATATTCAGGAGAATATCCAAAACCTCCGTGAATTCTCATAGCTTCAGTTGAATTAAATAACGCTGTTTCAGTGGCAAATAATTTTGCCATACCTGCCTGTAAATCCGATCTATTTCCTGAATCATATGCTTTTGCTGCTTGCTCTGTTAATAGCCTAGATGCTTCTAATCTAGTTGCCATCTCAGCTAGTTTAATTTGAATTGATTGATGTTCACTTATAGGTTTCCCAAACGTCTTTCTGACCTTGGCATATTCTATAGAGTCCTCTAAAGCTGCTCTTGAAACACCAACCCCCCTGGCTGCAACGTTTATTCGTCCTAACTCTAAACCTGCTAAAATTTGTTTTAAACCCTGACCTTCTAATTCACCAATCAAATTAGAGGCTGGAACTTTTACATTCTCTAATTGCACTTCACCAGTATCTATTCCTCTGTAACCAAGTTTCTTTAATTTTCTAGATACAAACCCATGTTTTTTTTCAACAAGAATTAAACTCATACCCTTATGAGCAGGTTGAATGTTAACGTCTGTTTTAACTAAAACGGCTAAAATTGAACCTTCTACAGAATTAGTAATCCAGGTTTTATTTCCATTTATTATATAATCATCACCTTCTTTTTGTGCTTTAGTTTTTATTGATTGTAGATCTGTTCCACAATCTGGTTCTGTAAGGGCAATACCACCTCTTATCTCACCAGATGCAAATTTTGGAAGATAGTGTTGTTTCATTTCTTCTGTACCAAATCTTTCAACTGCTGCGCACATTATTAGATGAGAGTTAAAAATACCAGACACAGACATCCATACTGCTGATACATTTTCAACGATTTTTGAATAAGTAACTGCCGACAGACCTAACCCTCCATATTCAGGAGATATAGTCGCACCAAAAAGTCCTAATTCAGCCATTTTATCTGCAATTAATTGTGGATATTTATCTTCAGATTCAAATTCTTTAACAAACGGTTTTACATCTTTTTCTAAAAACTTATTTACTGTATCTATAATAAGAATTTCTTCTTCTGATGTAGCGCTTTTAGGATCAATATCCACTAATCTTTGTTCATTCATAACCTACTCCTTAAAACTTTACACATCAATTTGACTAAGTTCAAAAATTGAATTTACATTATTTACTTTATCAATTTTAAGCATCATGTCAGTTAATTGGTCAACTCTGTTATTTGACAAATAAGGTTCAGTTAAACCTTTAAATTTTGAAATAAATTCATCGTCTTCCATAAAATTTTCTGGTTCTCCTTTTGGGATTTTTACAAATTTTTCGTGCTTAATGCCATTCACTACTAATTTGACTTTAGCACTCATATACTCTGGACAACATTTTTCAGCATCTTCATCTGGACTAACTTTTATTTTATTACAAAGGGAAAGAGTATCATTGTTATTTAAATGTTTATTATAATCATCCCAGTTTAAACCTCCACTCTTAACTGTAACCGCAGCACAAAAGGGCATAGAAAACTGTCCATCCACTATACTTTTAGGATGTTGTTTATCCTTTAATGGATATCCGATTATATTCAATGCTGTTTCAGATAATCCAATATCAATATTCTCAACATCTTCAGATGAAAAGCCTAATTCATTTTTTAGCTCTATAATGCCATCAATTGCTGCGTGACTATACCTACAGGATGGATAAGGCTTTACACCTAAATTCAGAGTTTCAAATTTTTTGCCAAGGCCATCTAAAGCTTTTTTGAAGTCACCACCTGAGGCATATGAATGAAAGTAACCCCATTGCCCTTCAAATGCTTGTGATGGCCCTTTAAAACCTTCCCCAGCCATAATGGCACAACTTAAGCCATTTTGAGCCGCTTGACCAACGTGTGATCTTTTTGTCCAAGCTCCATCTGTAAGGAATTGCATGGAACCTGCCGATTGACTTAATGCAATCCCAAAAGCTGAAATAAACTGGTCTTTAGTTAGACCCATAAGGTGCCCTGCAGCTGCGACCGCTCCAAAAACACCACAAGTTGCAGTAGGATGAAATCCTTTTTTGTAATGCGCTGATGATCCACCTGCCAAACCTAATCTTATCTGAGTTTCATAACCAACAACACATGCAGTTATCAATTCTTGCCCTGATGATTTGTTCATTTGGGCCGCAGCCAAAGCTGCTGACAAAATAGGTGCACTTGAATGAAGCGATGCTTCTGCATGAGTGTCATCAAAATCAAGTGAATGAGCTAAAGTTCCATTTAATAAAGCGGCTGCACTTGGTGTATAGGTTTTTTTGTCAGAAAAAACTTGGCAACTGCCATTCCTCATTTCTAATTTATCAATTGCAGAAACTAGACTAGTGGTTGATTCAGCATCATGCCTTGCCCTAATAATAATTCCTACTGTATCTAAAATTAATAATTTAGTTCTTTTAATAACTTCTGGAGGCAAGTCTTCATATTTTAATTCTTCACAAAACTCAGCAAACTTTTCTGTCATATTTTTCATTTATTGCTCCAAATAACTTCACTAAAACGTTAAACTAAAATTTCATTTTACAAAACCAAAAAATAATCCTTAATATGTATAAATTTTAAAATTAATAAGAATTAGAAATATGACAAACCCTTATGAATTAACTGCAACCGAAGCAATTGAACTTATTAAAAATAGACAATTGTCTATTTATGAATGGGTTTTTAGTTGCTTTGATAAAATTAAACAAAAAGATAGCGACGTAAAGGCATGGATATATCTAGATGAAAAAAATGCCTTAAAAAAAGCAAGGGAACTAGACGAATTAAATGACAGTTCTTTATTAGGAATCCCTTTTGGAATTAAAGATATTATTGATGCTAGCAACATTCCTTCTGGATTAGGAACTCCTTTTTATGAAAATAATATACCTTCAAGAGACGCTGGTTCGGTTTCTATTGCCAAACAATCTGGATGTATATTTCTAGGCAAAACAGTATCAACTGAACTCGGCCATAGAGGACCTGGCCTAACGACTAACCCACATAATAAAGATTTTACACCAGGTGGATCAAGCTCTGGATCAGCAGCTGCTGTAGCTGCTATGATGGCACCAGTTTGTTTTGGTACACAGACAACCGGTTCAGTTATTAGGCCTGCAGCTTATTGCGGAATAGTTGGATACAAACCCACTTATGGAGACTTTGACAAATCTGGAATACTTCCAAATTCGCCAACAATTGATACCTTAGGATTAATGACAAGATCTGTTGAAGATCTATCTCTTTTTCGTTCAATATTATTAGAAGAAAAAATTATAAAACCCAAAAAAATTAATTTGAAAAAAATTAAAATTGGTTTTGTTAGAACACCACATTGGGATAAAACTGACATTTCTACACAAAATAACTTAGAAAAATTTATTGAAAAACTCCGTGTTGAAAAAATCGATATAGCTGATATTAATATAAATCAAATTATTTCAAAAGCTGATCAATTACACCTAGACATAAGTGGCTATGAATTTAAACGATCTATTTCTTACGAAAGATTTAATCACTACAACGAACTAAGTGATCAACTTAGAAGTGGTAGATTAAATGATGGATATCAAGTCACTAACAAATTATATAAGACTGCAATAAAAAATCTTTCGATTTTAAAAAATGAAATTGATGAAGTTTTTGGGCAATTAGATCTCATAATTACTCCAAGTGCACCTGGTGAAGCTCTAAAAGGGCTTGGATATACTGGTTCACCTATGTTTAATACTACATGGTCGTTGAGCGGTAACCCTTGTGTAACTTTGCCATTATTTAAAGGATCACAAAACCTACCAATTGGTTGTCAACTAGTTACAAAATTTGGAAATGACAACGAATTGCTAGATTATTCTAAAACTATTTATGATGATTATTTAAAATGAGATACTACCAAAAGCTCAGGTAAAGTTAGAGCTAGCGCTGGAAATAACAGTACTATTATTAAAACCACGGTATCTGATATACAAAAAGGAAATGAACCCTTTATAACAGTCGTTACAGGCAACCCTGTTACTCCACTAACAGCAAACAAATTAAGTCCTACAGGTGGGATAACACTACCTATTTCTATACATAAAGCTGTCAATATTCCAAGATGTATTGGATCAACACCAAGAGCTAAAGCAACCGGGAAATAAATTGGTACAGTTAACACTAAAATAGCCACACCAGTTAAAAACATAGACAAAAACAACAATGATCCCATTAATGCAAAGAGAAATCCGTGTTTAGACAAACCTAATTCACCAGCCCATTCAGCAATCATCATAGGCCAACCCATATTTGCTAAATAAAATTGAAATATTCCAACACAACCTAGTAAGAAAAACACAACAGCTGTAAGGTTCATTGTTCTGATTGTTGTTGGCATTACTTCTTTAACAAAAGTTTTACGCTTAAATATTAGTCCATAAAACAAAGCATATGCAGCAGCTGCAGCACCAGCCTCAGTAGGAGTAAATATTCCTCCATATAATCCACCTAAGATAATAACCGGCATTAATAAGGCTGGAAGAGCTTCTTTAAAAGAGAGCCAAACTTCACATAAATCAAATTTACCTCTAGGTAATTTTATAAATAGAGAAACACTTACTATAATTACAGCATCACTAATAGCCAACATTATTCCAGGAACAATTCCTGCAAAGAATAGTTTAATAATATCCATTTCTGTAATAACACCAAATAATATTAATGTTATGCTTGGAGGTATCAAAAGTGCAATACCACCTGCAGACGCAATCACACCTGCTGCCATCCACTTTGGGTAACCTCTTTTTACAAGTTCAGGGTAAGCAATAACACTCATAGCAGCAGCCATTGCAGTAGATGATCCAGAAATAGCTCCAAATAAAACAGCAGCTAACAAGGTTGCGTACGCAAAACCACCTGGAACCCAACCAACTAGGGCATCAGCAAACTTAAAAAGACTTCCAACCAAACCAGTACGTTCCATTAAAAAACCAGCATAAATAAAGAATGGAATTGCTACTAATGTATATTTAGTTAAAAAACTAAAGAAAGCCTCAAATAAGGTGCTATAAGTTAGAAAGTCGTCAAATAAAACCAGTAGTGCAGTTGCACCAGCAAGCGCTATTCCTATAGGCGCACCAGCGAACAAAAGACTAAATAAGTATCCACCTAATGAGAACATTATTAATCTCCTATTCTAAAAAATTTAGACATCTGTTGCCACTTCAACTTCATCAGTAAAATGATCGCCTTTGACATAACTATGGATATCTTCAATAAACTGAAGAAATGATACAACGCACATTAATCCCATTCCAATTGCAAGTATAAAATGAAAAGGCCACATGTAAAAATACAAGCTTTCCGTTCTTTCTCCGATTTGTATTGAATATTCAATAGTTGAATAAGCGGTATATGTTAATGATCCTGTAAATAGAGATATAAAAAATGAGACAAAAATTTTGAGAGACCCAACTGTTCGATGAAAACCTTTAGCATTTAGAAGCTGAAGCACGGCGCTCATAACCAAATGACCTCTTTTAATTTGCGTAACACAAATATATAATGCAACAGATGAAACCATTGCATATATAACTGCATCTTGGCCCCACTCAAAAACGACTCCAAAAATATATCTTCGAATAATTTCAACTAATGCAAAGATCGTAACAGCTATCATTAAATAAGCTGAACAATTTCCTAAAACCAAATTAATATTGGATTTTAATAAATTTGATATTTTGTAAAATGAATTCATGTTTTTATTTTAATATAAAAAGGCCTGAAGTAAATCAGGCCTTTTTAAAAATTTATTTTCTTGATTTTTTCTTATATAGAGCACTTCCTTTAGCATATTTTGCAAAGTCAGCTGCAAAAGCAGTACAATCTGTTTTTTCTAAAGCACTTGATCCCATTGGATTAGCTGCTACAAGAGCTTTGGCTTCAGCAGTAAACTGATCAACCATTTTGGCACCTGTTGCGTCTACTTTAGTTTTAATCCAGTTGTTAGTTGCACCACCTTCAGCTTTTTGTAAAACAGCAGCTTCAGTAGGGTTCATAACATAGATACCGGCCTTTGACTTGTCAGTAACTTTGTACTTATCAACTAATCTTTTATCATTACAAAAGTTAATAGCCTTTTGAAATGGAATGAAATCGTTAACAATAATATCAGTTAGAGCATTCTGTTGCTTCTTAGATAATTTTGACCACCACTTATTAGATGCACCCATCCAGTAATAGTCACCAACAATACCATTGATACCTGCAACTGTGAAATAAGGAGCTTGTTCTTTAGTAGCGTTAAATCCACCTAAGCTTGTTAGAAGTCCGTCAATCACTCCAGTTTGAAGAGCAGGAGGAACGTCACCGAAAGACATTGTGGTAGCGTTAGCACCTAATGAACCTAGTAATGCATTTTCAGCAGGACCCATACTTCTTATTTTTTTACCCGCAAAATCAGATGGAACTAGCAATCTACTTTTAACTGCACCTGCGCCCATATACATACTTAAATGTCCTGAACCGAATAAAGTAATTCCATGCTTATCATTAAAAACTTTCTTTAATTGAGCATAAGTTTTTGTTCCATCAAGACCTTGAATAGCACCAGGAGTTGTTAATTTTCCTGCACCAACAATTGTGTTAGCTAATGGCTCAACACTTGATGTTTTTCCAAACTGTCCAGTCATCATCTCTAAGTTACCTTTAGTTAAGGCTTGAGTTCCTTTTGGAACATTATAAAGAGATTTTGCCCAATAAATTTGAACTTTACTTCCAGGTATTTTTTTCTCAACTTGCTCAGCAAAAAAAACTTCTGCTATAGCAGCTGGATGAGGCGGACCAGAGTGGTCAGATGCCCAACGCATTTTGATTGGTTTAATTTTGTGACCGTCAGCTGTGGCTAGATTAGTTCCAGCTGCAAAAGTCAAGGCCACAGCACTTACTGCGCCTAAAAGTGATAATTTAGTCAATTTCATAAAAATTTCCTCCTAATATTAAGAATCACAAACTATATCGTTATACATACTTGGTAAACTATTATTTCTAATAATTTAAATTATTTGATGAATATGTTATCTATTTGGTCAGATAATTCCTTCACTTTTGAAATCTTTTATTTCTTTTTTTGTAAAACCAGCTTCTTCAAGAACAGCATTAGTATCTTCTCCAAGTTCAGGAGCTGTTTTATCTTCAAAAGTACTTTCTGAAATATGCACAGGTGTTTTTAATAAACTTATATCTACATCATTCTTAGTTTTTAATTTTTGTATGTTATTTCTGTCTTTCAGAAAAGGGTTCTCTAGAGCTTCTTTCAAGTTTAATATTGGCGCAGCAGGAACAACCCCACCAAATTTTTCAAGCCATTCAGCTGTTGTCTTTTTCATAAGTTCTTCATCTAAAATTCTTGTGACTTCATCCCTGTTTTCCTGTCTTGTCTTAAAGTTTACAAATCTTGGGTCATCACTTAATTCTTCTCTACCAATATTATCACATAGTATTGGCCAAAAACTCTCTTTATTACACATCAGATATATCCATCCATCCTTAGTCTTGTATAATTGACAAGGAACTAAAATTGGATGAGCGGACCTATCTAGTCTTTCACTTTTAAAGTCTGAATTAAGCGTCCATGCAGCCATATAACTTTGATTAAACATGGCTGTGTCGAATAAATTTACGTCAACATCTCTTCCCAAGCCTGTTGATCTAGCTGACAACACTGCACTTACAAGACCGAAAGACATTGTCAGCCCCGACATATAATCTACAATAGAAAGGCCAAATCTTGCAGGAGGACCACTTGGTTCTCCTGTTAAAGAAAAATATCCAGCTTCTGCTTGCATTAAATAATCATAACCAGGCCAGTTTTTTCTTGGCCCTTCCCTCCCATATGCAGAGCAATGAGCCGCTACAATAGATTTATTAAAATCTTTAAGTTGATCGTAGGTTATTCCTAATTTTTCAGGAACATCACCTCGTAAATTATTACAAACAGCATCCGCGTTTTGGACTAGTTTTTTAAGAATGTTTTTACCCTTTTTAGACAAAACATCTAGGGTGATACTTTTTTTATTTCTATTTAGTGCCTGAAAAAAAATACTTGAGGCAGAATTTCTGTTTTTACCATCTATAAAATAAGGGCCAATCTCTCTTAAGTAATCTCCACTAGTTCCGGCAGGCTCAACCTTTATAACCTCAGCACCCATATCTGCAAGGTATTGAGTTCCAAATGGTCCTGCACCATATTGTTCAAAGGCTATCACCTTTACTCCTGCAAGAGGTAAATTCATATATGTTTTCCTCTATTTAGCTGTCTCTTCAATGATTTTATCTACTACACTATGTCCACGTTTAGCCACCAAGAAAGACCTAACCATGTCCATAACAACTACTTTATCTTGGTTTTTTCCAATATGTCTTACTTTTACAATGCCTTGAGTTGGTCTGGATTTTGATTCTCTTTTGTCCAAAACTTCTGTTTCTGAATATAGCGTGTCACCTACAAAAACAGGTGCTGGAATTTTAATTTCTTCCCATCCAAGATTTGCTATCGCTTTCTGGCTAGTACCACTAACACACATGCCTGTAACAAGAGCTAACGTAAAGGCAGAGTTTACTAAATATTTTCCAAACTCTGATTTGGATGCATAATTAGCATCAAAATGAATTGGGTGCGTATTCATTGTTAAATTAGTAAACCATATGTTATCAGCCTCGCTTACAGTTCTGCCTGGCCAATGTTCATAAACATCCCCTACTTGAAAATCTTCAAAGTATCTTCCAGGATCTTCCCTATATCTTTGGGGGCCTATTTTTCTAATTCCGTAAGTATTTTCATCCATTTAATCCTCCCTTGATATAATCAATCTAGCCACCGCTAACACTGGGGCGTCAACCATTTTTCCTTGATATTTAAAAGCACCAGTACCCGCAGTTTTAGCCTCTTCTAAAACTCCTTTGGCCCATTCTAACTCCTCACTTGAAGGCCTGTAAGCATCATGAATTGGTTTAATTTGATCTGGATGTATTGCAAATCTTCCTTTGAAACCCATTGATTTTACATATTCAGTTTCTGCTCTGCAACCATCTGGATCTTTAAAGTCTAACCAAACTCCATCTAAAGCAATTGTGTTATAAATTGCAGCAGCATTAATAATTTTACCCCTACCATAAGCTAAACTAGCTTTTCCCATGTCACCTCCAGTAGAGGCGCAATAATCTGCAGATCCAAAACCAATTCCAGAAAATTCTATATCTGAACATTCCCATGTTTCTATATTTGCTATCCCTCTAGGTGTTTCTATTTGCGGAAGAATTAAAACTTTTTTACCAACATCATCTAAAAATGTTCTGCATTCGTCAGGGGATTCTATTTTAGGTATTGCTATTGAATAGGGAAGTGCTGACAAAGATTTTAGCATCTTTAAGTCTTCTTGATATTCTTGAGTATCTAATGCATTTATCCTCAATAAAAACTTATCAGACTGACCGTCATAGTTCCTATTTGCCAAATCTGCAAAGTTTGATCTACCAACAACTTTCTTATCACCTGCGAGACCGTCTTCAAGGTCAAATATAACCTTATCAGCACCTGAACCAAGTGCTTTAGGTAACCTCTCAATCTTATCAGTAGGTAAAAATAAAATACTTCTCAAAACTATCTCCTATTATTCTAAAGTTATTTAAGATCAAACTCGGATCTTATCACATCTCCATGCTCGTTTAATTCAGGCATCTTGTTGACATTGGGGATGAAATTATCATGAATTGCACCTGGACCGAGAACTTTTACATTTCCATTGGCTGTGTTTATTTCAAGAAAATTATTTTGAGGATGATTCTTTAATTGTTCCATATCGGAAATTCTACCATAAGCTACACTTGCTTCCTCTAGCTTCATAATCAAATCTTCTCTTTCAAACTCTAAAAATTTTTCTTGGATTATTTTTTCAGTTAATGCTCTATTAGCAACTCTGTCAGCATTCATTTTGAAACGCTTGTCTGTTGCCATTGTCTCATCACATAAAACAATTTTGCATAAATTTGACCATTCACGATCATTTTGAATGGCAATTAACAATGTTAGATTATCTTTACAATTATAAGCACCATAAGGAACAATTATTGGATGCGTCATACCATTTCTTTTTGGAATTTTTTGATTGTAAACATAACCTAAATAAAACGGGTTCATCCAGTCAGCTAAAGAATTAAACATAGAAACTGAAATATGTCTTCCTTTTCCAGTAATTCCTCTTTTAATCAAAGCTTGTAAAATTGCCTGATAAGCTGTCATTCCTGCAGAAATGTCACAAACGGACGGTCCAACTTTAGCTCTTCCATCAAAGCCTTCTTTATCTGGAAGTCCCGTTAATTCTATAACCCCTGTTTCAGCTTGTATCAACATATCATAGGCTTTTTGATTTTTGTAAGGACCGTCATCACCAAAGCCTGAGATAGAACATGTAATTAAAGATGGGAACTCTGATCTTAATTTTTTAAGACTTGTACCAAGTCGATCAAAAGCACCAGGAGCTAAATTTTGAATTAAAATGTCTGCTTTAGATATTATATTTTTTAAGATTACAAAGTCTTTATTGTTTTTTAAATCTAAAGATATAGATTCTTTACCTCTGTTTAACCAAACAAAGTAAGCACTATTACCAAGAGCATTACTATCATAATTTCTCGCAAAGTCACCCTCAGGACGTTCTACCTTAATAACTCTAGCTCCAGCATCGGCAAGCCTGCAAGATGTATAGGGCGCAGCAACAGCTTGTTCAATTGTAACGACTAACAGTCCTTCTAGGTCTTTACTCGAATCTTGTTTTTCCATCAACTTACCATACAACCAACCAGAGTGCTTACTTGGTTTACTTTTGGTTCATTCAGTATTTTTTCAATTTGTTCTGATTTAGCTTTTGATAATAAGGAAGCTGATTTACTAATTATTTTTGTTTCTAATATATTTTTTTCAATATTATCTGATAAATCGTGCTTATTGTTAATTTCGCTTGACCCATCTTTAATTGATATAACAGATTGAGTGTTTGTTAAATTTTCATTTGGTATAACTTTTACCTTATCCCTTATTTCATTCATTTGATCATTAAAGCATATAGTGTCGTCATAAGTGTCTAAGCTTGAAGTATCTTTACCAAAAATTGACATTGCCGCTGTTAACTTATATGAAAATTTAGATTCTAAACCTGTCTTTGGTTTTTCTATATTACACACTTTTAACCACGAAGGATTTGTTTCTATTTCAATTGTTTCAATTGTCTCAGGGTTAAAATTATTAACCTGCTTTAACTCGTCAAGAGCTTCTAAAAAAGAATGTAACCCGTGACAACATGCGTGGAATTTATATTTAATTTCAGGAAATAAGAATTCAGCTCCCAACCCCTCAATTGCTCTTGGTGGTATTTCTTTATTCCAACCATGTGTTCGAAAAAAACCTTGTTCACATTCAATACCGTCATCACGAGATATAAAACCAAGTTTTGAAAGTTTTGCTGCCTCTATACCATTTGAAGCAGCCATGCCAGCGTGAAATGGTTTTCCCATTGTCCCAAATTGAGACTTTATACCTGAAGCTCTAGTTGATACTAAGCCTAACGCATTAATAGTTTGATCTTCACTTAATCCTAATAACTTTGATGCAACAACAGTTGAGCCAAAAGAACCACTAGTAGCTGTTTGGTGAAAGCCAGCGTTATAATGAGAGTACCCTAATATATGACCTATTCTTGTCGATACTTCTACACCAGCCATATAAGCTAAGAGAATATCTTCAATTGAAGAATTTAATTCTTCTCCTAAAGCCAAAGCAGTTGGCAAAGCACTTGAAGTGGGATGACCAACAAAAAGGAAATGGGTGTCATCATAATCTAATGCATGCCCTGTTGCTCCGTTTGCTAAAGCAGCCCCTCTTGAAGACACTCTGTGCCCAGAACTTATCACTGTTGCCTGATTTACCCCTTTTTCTTCCATAACCATTTCAGAAACAATTCTGGAAACTGGTTCTTTTTTTGCTGCATACGCTACCCCACACCAATCTAAAATTGACATCTTAGTAAAAAACTTCATCTCATCATTAAAATCATTTAACTTGCAGTTAGCTCCGTAGCTACCAAATAATTTAGTTATCGAAACCATTTCTTTCTCCTATACCTTAGTCAAAATAAGCTTGAGCTTGCATTGTCATTCCTGACCCTTCTACAGCACCCCAGCAACTAATACTTCCATCAGAATTTTCTTTTGCACCAATTATATAATCACTATTCGCAAAAACTGGGGCCATAACCTTGTGATTAAATGAAGTTACAGGTTTGCCTTTTAACTTTTCTGCAGCTCTTAACAAAAATGTAGCTTGTAAAGGTCCGTGAACAATCAAATCTGGATAATTTTCCTCATTTTTAGTATAGGGATAATCATAATGTATTCTATGTCCAACAAAGCCAATTGCTGAATAACGAAATAAAATAGTTGGATGCATAAAAATTGTTTCTGTGAAATCTGCGTCTTTTGGTATTATATCAGACACTCCAGATCCACCACCTGCTTTAGTAACGTCTCTGTATACTATATTATGCAGCTCATGTAATCTTACCTCGTCGTCAACTACATATTCATACTCAGCTGTTACAAAACATAGTTGTCCTGTACGGCCATTTTTCAGTTTTATATCAGCAACACTAGATTTTTTTATAACTGTGTCTCCAACTCTTAAAGGACTATTTACCTTAATTTGACTACCTGCCCACATTCTTCTTGGAAGAGGAACTGGCGGAAGAAAATCTCCCCTTGCAGGATGCGAATCAACACCCAGTTCGTCATTTTTTTTAAGGTTCCATCCAAGCATCCAATGCAATCCCGTGGTAGAAGCCTCTCCTATTTTAGGATCTCCTGGATCTATGTTTAGGGTTGCTCTATATCGCTGCTCAACAATTGGCGTTAAATAATCTGTAACTATTTCTGTGTTTCCAAGCCATTTATTTAAATGATTTATATCCAATTCTTGATTATCCATTTACTGAGCCTCTAATTTTTTATAAACATGTTAATTATGAATACTATTTAATATAAAAAAAACAATATTATCAATTAATAATATTTAATTATAAATGGAATCAAATAATGCCCTCTCTTATTATTTACATCGAAGAAAATTTAGATAGGAATGCAAATTTTACTGAACTAGAAGACGTTGAACATAAATTAATTCAAACAATTACAAAAGAACTGGAAGCTAAAAAAGATAATTGTCAAATAGTATGGATTTATAGCAAAATTTTAACTTCAAAATATAAAGTTTTTGGAGAATTAAAGTTTAGAGATACTAAAAATAGAGATGATATTAAAAAAGAAAAATGCCTTGAAAAAATAGGTGAGATTTTAAAAAATAAATTTAATGTGAAAATTAGATTAAGATCTTTTGCAATTAATGATTCTTTGATTACGGCACTAGATTTATAAAAAAGACTATTAAATAATATGAGAGGGTTTTGAAATGAATGAAGGGATTGTATTAACAAAAATAGATGACCGAGGAATTGCTGAAGTTACGTTAAATCGTCCGGAAAGAAATAATGCTTACAATGGTGAGATGATATCTGAACTAATTAAAAGCTTTACCTCTTTGTATAAAAATAATGATGTTAGAATAGTATTGATTAGGGGACTAGGGAAACATTTTCAAGGTGGGGCAGACTTAGAATGGCTAAAAGAAATTGGTAAATTAAATGAACAAGAAAACATTGAAGTGTCTAGAAACACCGCATCAGCAATTAAAGGTCTTACAGAATTCCCTAAGCCTACTATTGCTATGATCCATGGAGGGTGTTTTGGAGGCGGCACTGGAATTGCCGCAGCAGCTGACATTGTTATTGCTAGTGAAGACGCCATATTTTCCATAGCAGAAGCCAAATGGGGCGTTATGGCTGGCATTATCATACCTCATTTAAATGCAAGTATTGGAGTTAGAAATGTCAGAAGATATGCTCTAACTTGTGAACGCTTTGATGCAACTGAAGCTAAAAATATAGGGCTTGTTCATCAGATTTGTAAAACTGGAGAACTTGATAACGCTGTTAAACCAATCATTGAGAGCCTACTAATGTCTGCACCTAAAGCACTAGAACTTACCAAGAAGAGAGCCTTAATTGAAAGCGGTTTGTTGTTAACTGACGATAAGTTTGAAGAATTAGTCATAGAGCATTCAAAAAAAAGGATGACTGACGAAGCAACAGAAGGGTTAAATAGTTTTTTAGAAAAACGAACTGCCTCCTGGTATACAAAATAGTTAAATTTTAAGGAAAAATAATATGCCTGCTTTAGTAACTAATTCAAAAATTTGGGGAGAAATGTTTGGAACAAAAGAGATGCATCATATCTTCTCTGATCAATCAACTATTCAACTTTATTTAGAAGTAGAAGCCGCTCTTGCCAGGTCTCAATCAAAATTAGGTATCATTCCCAAAGAGGCCGGCGAGAAAATAACTTCTGCTGCAAGTTTAGATTTAATTAATTGGGACATTCTTAAACAAAGAACTTCAATAGTAGGTTATCCCATTTTACCTTTAGTAGAGCAACTCAGTTTATCGGTTGAAGATGGATATGGTCAATATTGTCACTGGGGCGCAACCACACAGGACATAATGGATACAGCTGATGTGTTGCAAATAAGGAAGGGGTTAGATTTATTATCTAAAGATTTGGATTCAATTGCTAATGCATTATCCAAAATTATAAAAGATCATCTCAATACTCCTATGGCTGGCAGAACCCACCTGCAACATGCATTACCTGTCCCCTTTGGATATAAGGCTGCCACCTGGTTATCTAGTATAGATAGACATATAAAAAGATTAGAAGAAATTAAATCTCGTATTTTTAATGTATCATTTTTTGGAGCTGCTGGAACACTTGCTTCTCTTGGAGAAGTTGATGGATTGAACACCCAAGCTAATTTGGCCAAGGAGTTGAATTTAAATGTACCTGATGTTAGTTGGCATTCAATTAGAGATAACTTTTGTGAAGTCACTGGATGGCTGGCCTTAGTTGGTTCTTCATTAGGTAAAATTGCATACGATGTCATGTTGATGATGCAAACAGAAACTCAAGAGGTGGCAGAACCTTTTCTACATGGAAGAGGGTCTTCATCTACTATGCCCCAAAAAAGAAATCCAATCTCTTCAGAAATTATGTTGGCATGCTCTAAACTATTAAGAGAGCATCACTCTTCTATGTTAGATGCAATGGTGCTTGATCATGAAAGAGCAACTGGTCAGTGGCATGTGGAATGGTATGCTTTACCCAACGCCTTTATCATTTCATCAGCGTGTTTAAGTTCAGCAAAATATCTTCTAGAAGGGTTAGAAATTTCTCCAGAAAACATGAAATTTAATTTAAACAAAACAAATGGGTTAATAGTAGCTGAAGCAGTAATGATGGCTTTGGCTCCTCATATTGGAAGGCAAGTAGCCCATGATATTGTTTACGAATGTTGTCGAGAATCTTTAAAAAATAAAGTTACCTTTATTGATGCATTACTATCTGAAAAAGCAATATCAAATGTATTTAACAAAAAAGAACTCGAAAAAGTTATTGATCCTTCAAATTATTTAGGAGCCGCTCCTGCTATGGCACAAAGGCTTTTAAATAACAGGTAAAATTAATAGGAATAACAATGAAACCATTAATGTCAAAAATTGATCTTGAAAATTTTTTAGAAAAAGAGTTCCCTCAAGTGAGTAATAACTTTAAAATTTTGAACACTAAGCCTAATTCTCTTTCAATGTTAATGCATATTTCAGACGAACACCTTAGACCTGGAGGAACTGTTTCTGGTCCTACAATGTTTCTTTTAGCGGATGTAAGTTTTTATCTGGCAACTTTAAGCATGATAGGGCCAAAAAGTCTTACCGTTACCACTAATTGTTCAATTAATTTTTTAAGAAAACCAAATATTTCAGACCTAATTAGTGAAACAAGAGTATTAAAGATTGGTAAAACTCTGAGTGTAGGGGATGTTTTAATTTACTCAAATGGCATTAAAGAGCCAGTTGCTCATGCTTCATTAACATACTCAATACCACGTGAATAAAAGTGTTTAATTAAATTCTTTCTTTGTGCCACTCTAAATGATCCGCCATAAAAGTTGAGATAAAGTAATAAGAATGATCATAATGTGGTTGCATTCTGAGTTTCAAATTAATGTCTGTGTCTTTACAAGCTTCTTCTAATAACCAGGGCCTTAAACCTTCTTCAAGAAAACTATCTGCTAGACCTTGATCAATTAAAATTTCAGGAAATGAATATCCATTTTTTATCAATGAGACACTATCATACATATTCCATACATCTTTATTTTCTCCTAGAAATTTTTTAAAAGCCTCACTTGACCAACTAGCCGTCGAAGGCTCAACAATAGGCGCAAAAGCTGAACAACTTTTGTACTTTTGGGGATTTCTTAAAGCCATTATTAAGGCTCCATGACCTCCCATCGAATGTCCGCAAATACTTTGTCTGGACATATCAAAGTCAAAGTTACTTTCTATTAATTGAGGTAGTTCAGTTGTTATATAACTATACATATTATAGTTTTTATCATATGGATCATTTGTTGCATCAAGATAAAACCCTGCTCCACTTCCAAACTGCCAATTATCTTCCTCATCAGGAATATTTTCTCCCCTAGGACTAGTATCTGGACAAATCAGAACCAACCCTAGTTGTGCAGCTTTTTGCCTATATTCACCTTTTTCCATTACGTTTATGTGACTACAAGTCAAGCCAGACAAGTACCATAAAATGGGTGCGTTTTTTGCATTTGGCGGGGTATAAATCGCAAAAGTCATATCACAATTGTTTACATTTGATTTGTGGCTATAGACAGCTTGCTTCCCACCGTAAGAAAAAGTTTCTGATATTTTTTTCATTAGAATACAACCACTGATCTAATAGATTCACCTGCATGCATCAAGTCAAAGCCTTTATTTATATCTTCTAAATCTAAAGTATGAGTAATCATAGGATCAATATCAATTTTTCCTTGAAGATACCATTCTACAATTTTAGGCACATCTGTTCTACCTCGAGCGCCTCCAAAAGCAGTACCTTTCCAACTTCTTCCTGTAACAAGTTGGAACGGCCTTGTTGTTATTTCTTGCCCTGCTCCTGCAACACCAATTATTATGCTTTCACCCCAACCTTTGTGAGCACACTCAAGAGCTTGACGCATAACATTTACATTTCCGATACATTCAAATGAATAATCTGCCCCACCTCCAGTTAGTTCAACTAAATGATTAACAAGATCATCTTTTATTTCAGACGGGTTGACAAAGTGTGTCATCCCAAACTTTTTACCCCACGCTTCTTTCTTATTATTCATGTCAACGCCAACAATCATATTTGCCCCTATCATTCTTAAACCTTGAATAACATTTAGACCAATACCACCAAGCCCAAATACAACAGCATTGCAACCAGCAGAGGCTTTAGCTGTATTTATTACAGCTCCAATACCTGTCGTAACCCCACAACCAATATAACAAATTTTGTCAAATGGGGCTGACTTATTAACCTTAGCTAAGGCAATTTCTGGAACCACCGTATAATTTGAAAAAGTAGAGGTGCCCATATAATGTAAAATAGGTTTTCCTTTTATTGAGAAACGACTTGTTCCATCGGGCATTACGCCCTGACCTTGAGTGGTTCTAATAGCTTGGCATAAGTTAGTCTTTGGATGAAGACAATATTCACATTCACGGCATTCAGGTGTGTAGAGTGGTATAACGTGATCACCCTCTTTAAGCGATGTGACACCCTTTCCAATCTCTTTTACTACTCCTGCTCCTTCATGACCTAAAATTGCAGGGAACTGACCTTCTGGATCATCGCCTGACAAAGTAAACTCATCTGTATGACATATGCCTGTAGCTTTTATTTCAACTAAAACTTCACCAGTACGTGGACCATCTAGATCTACTTCCATAATTTCAAGTGGTTTTCCAGCTTCAACAGCAACAGCAGCTCTAGTTTTCATTATCACACCCCATTTTTTATAAATTTGAAATTTCTTAAACTTAATTATGATTTAATATCCATGACTTGCAAGATTTTTTAGTATATAAATTGTTAAATTAAGATTTATATTTAGGAGTTGTTTATGAGTTTTGTTGAAACTGAAATTAATGGGCAAATTATAACGATCAGGTTAAATCGTCCTGAAAGATTAAATGCTCTAAGTACAGTTATTCGTAATGGAATGGCTGAAGCTTTTAACAGATTTCATGAAGATAATGATCTTGAAGTTGCTATTCTAACGGGCACAGGAAGAGGCTTTTGTGCTGGAGAAGATATGAAGGAATCTTTAGATAGAGGTATCCCAGGGTCTCCAAAAGAATTCGTTGAAGAAAATTTGGTTGACCCTTTCCAAACAGGTATTCTTCAAAAACCAGTTATAGCAGCGGTAAATGGCTTTGCAATGGGTGGTGGTTTCATGTTAGTTGAAAGAACTGATCTTAGAATAGCTGTTAAAGAGGCTATATTTGAAATGTCAGAGGCTAAACGTTGGCTTCTTGGTGGTTACAATCATGGCCATTATGGCAATCTACCTCATCCTATTGCAACTGAAATGGCTTTTGGATACAGAATATCTGCTGAAAGAATGCATCAAGTTGGGTTTATTAATCGTCTTGTAGAGGCAAAAGATTTAATGAGCGAGGCATATTCAATGGCTGAGCATCTCTTAACACTTCCACCTGCTGCTAGAGTTAATACTCTGTATATGATGAAGCACATGGCTCCTAAAATTAGCCCTAATATTGCTGAACTGGCAGAGGAACTTCATCTTCATGGAGATACCGAGGATAGAATGGAAAGTCGACGAGCTTTTGCTGAAAAAAGAAAACCTAATTTCAAAGGTTGGTTAAAGCCAGAAGATCGATATAATATGCCAAAGTTAAAATAAATATTTTTAAATTTTTTATTCTAATATCAATTAGGAGTAATAGATGACACAAAATACAGGTCCTTTATCTGGAATTAAAGTTGTTACTTGTTCAACAGCACAAGCTGGAACTGTGCCTTACATGTTTATGGCAGATCTTGGAGCTCACGTTATTAAAATTGAAACACCTGAAAAAGGTGATAATAACAGATATTCAGGAGAAATGATCGGCTCATTTAGTTCATTTTTTGAAACTAATAATAGAGGTGTAAAAAGCCTCACTTTAAACTTAAAATCAGACGAAGGTAAAGCTATCCTTCAT
>Ga0228649_1000274_pt1 | contig 22865 bp, 15 predicted proteins | sample 61DmetaG_FD_190074 | JGI IMG/M metagenome (GOLD analysis project Ga0228649, IMG submission 190074) | Seawater microbial communities from Monterey Bay, California, United States - 61D | ecosystem: Environmental > Aquatic > Marine > Coastal | place: USA: California | collected 2016-10-31 | reverse complement strand
CGGGCTTGCGCTTCGCCGGGGCCTTGGCCACCATCGTGCGTCGTAAGTGTTTGAGAGTGCTTGAAGCGCCGAACGTCGAGGGACGCGAGCGCGGGCGCGACGAGGCGTGCTGTGCGGACGCGCGAATGCGCGAATGAATCCCAACGGATGGAATCGCGTCGCGGGAAGTTTCGACGGGCGACGTTTCGCCGGCGGTGGGTGTTTTCGCGTGGACGCGTCTAAAATAAATACCGTTGGTGTGTGATGTATATGGGGATATATACGTGTATAATGCGTCGATTATGCATTCGGTCGGTCGGTCGCCGCGTCGTCCCCCTCCGCGCCGCTTGGTGGTGTATTATGTATGGCTTCTGCTGTGCTTTTTCATAGACTTTACGTCTTTTTTAATATGGTCGGTAGACGTCTCTTTGTTTCGCGTCGCCCGCGCGCGGGCGGGCGGTCGACGGCGTTCGGTCGACCCGCGCGTAGGCCGTTCGGCGCGCGGGCGTCGACACGGCGCGACGCGCGCGCGACGCGATCGCGTCGGGACAACCGGACGGTCTCGCGGGCGCGACGACGACGACGACGACGACGCGATGACGATGCCGATGCCGATGCCGACGCGTCTGACGAAGACGACGCCGACGACGCGCGCGAGACCCCGCGCGGGACGAGGGACGCGCGCGAGACGCGGCGCGACGTCGGCGTCGACGCGCGAGGACGTGCGGGACATCGCGCGCGACATCGCGACGGCGACGCCGACGTCGCGCGCGCACTCGTTGGCGGATTGCGCGTACGCGACGGCGACGACGTCGGCGACGATGCGATTGCGAGATCGCGTCGCGTGCGCGCTCGCGGCGACGGCGATCGAGGCGGTGGTGGCGTCGGGGATGGATCCCGCGGAGGGTGGATTCGGGGCGGAGGACGAGGATTTTCGAGGCGCGGAGAGTTTGTTGATTTCGCTCGCGCTCGAGGAGGCGATGAAGAGGAACGGCGATCGGCGCGAGGTGCGAGTGCGCGTGGGGTACGCGCTGTGCGCGATGACGGAGGACGCGAGCGAGGCGACGGCGCACGCGTGGTTGGAGATCGAGGGCAAGGTGCTCGACGTGTGCTCGCCGGGGATGATTTTGTGCGAAGCGGCGCGACGGAGCGGCGTGGATTACGACGATCGAGACGCGATGACGGCGCAGTTCGGTGCCGAGGCTTTACTCGCGGCGGGGTACGCGCCGGCGACGAAGGAGCGGCCGATGCGACACCGTCCGCTCACCGTGCTCAACGTCGCCGTGCCCCTGGGCGGCTCGCGCGGCGCGCGCGAGAAGACCAAACCGGGATACGGTCTGACTTTAAAGCCACCTCCGGCCGGCGTTCGCGGCGCGGCGAACGCTCAAAAACGCGTCGAATTCTTCCAATCTCAAGTCTTAGCCGCGGGCGTGTTGGGAATCGAAAAGTTTAAAGACGCGGCGCCGCCGGCGGCGCGCGCCGCGTACGAACGCATCGTCGCCGCGCGCGTCGAAACCGTGCGCTCGAGAGAGGACAGGCTCGAGCGCGCGATCGCCCCTGCTCGCCCCTAAACCCAACTCTCGCTTGTAGTCAGCACATCGCGTTTCCGTCGCGTTTCATCGCCCATCGAGCGCCGCCTCGACGCGCGCGCGGCGACGGCGCGAACGCCGCCGCCGCCGCCGCGCGGGGAGCGTCACATCTCGACGCGCACCGCGATCGCGCGCCGTCGCGCGCGCGCGACGATGTCGACGAACAGGACGCCACCGCCGCCGCCGCCGCCGCCGCCACCGATCGACGGGCGACGCGACGCGGCGTTGAATTATGATGCCGCGCGCGCGCCCATCGCGGGCGCGCCGCCCGCGCACGCGACGTACGTGTACGTCGGCGGCGTCGCGAGCGGCGTGGGCGCGTACGCGAACGTGTACGTGCCGCCGGGGGCGCCGTTGGGGTACGTGCCGCCGGGAGCGATGGCGCCGGCGACGGCGAGCGGCGCGGCGGTTACGACGGCGCGAGGCGCGGGCCCCACGACGACGACGACGACGACGACGACGCGCGGAACGAAACGTAAGGGTGCTGATGGCGATCGTCACGCGTCGGTGGCGAAGGCGAAGGCGAAGGCGAAGGCGAAACGAGAGATGAAGAGCGCATCCATCGCCGACGCGAATGCGGCGGCGACGATGGCGGAAGTTAAAGTCGTCGATCCATCGTCGTTGCCCGAGGACGTGCGACGGTATCGAGAGGAACGAGCGAAGTATTGGCCGAGCGATCGAAACGTGCGCGCGAAGACGGAGGCGGGGGAGGAGGAAGAGCGTGCGAGAGCGGCGCGGCGGGAACGGTTGAGGGAGATTTTGGCGAAACAGCGCGAGATGGGACATTTTGAAGCTTCGCAAGAAATTGGCGAAGAGGAGGGCGGTGTCGCGGCGCCCGCCGCGCTTGATGGTAAGGGTGTAGAAGCGCGCGCGGCGGATGGGAGCAAAGTGTGTCGATTTTGGTTGCAGGGTGGGTGTCGAAAAGGTTCGGCGTGCGATTTCAAACACGAATCTGCGCCGAATAAAGATCAAAAGTGTCGATTCTTTGCCCGAGGTCGGTGCAAGGCGGGCGCGCGATGTCCGTTCAAGCATGAGGTGACGGAAAGAAAATCATCCGCGGCAGATGGAGGTGGCAATCCCCAGACGTTACTGAAGAAATTGTTGGACAAGGAGATTAAGCGCGATGAACAGCGTTTGTTGCAACTGTTTCGTTTCTTCGTGAACAACGACTTCTTCACCGGCACGAAGGGTGTGGATGAGCCGCTGTGGATGTTCCCATGGGCGGATTCCGGTAAGAAGGTCATCGACCGACGTGCGGCTTTGGCATCTTTGTCGCCCGTGGACGACGAAGACGACGAAGACGAAGTCGCCCCGCCGCCAGTGGCGCCGGCGGACTCGGTCGAAGAGAAACGACACCAAGATCGGCCAGATATGGGATTCTTCGCGGCTTACGACAGCGATAACGATAGCAATAGCGATTAGCGAGTGTCAACTTTTAGTCAAAAAGTTAGGTGTGATTGTATCTACAGTATTATTTCTGAAGTGCTATCGCCTATTATTTCTATGTTGCGGTCGAGAGAATCTCTGACCTTGATTTCCACGCGCACGGGGTCCGCCTCGGTCCGCCGGCGCTTGTTGCGAACCAGCATCTGGACCATCGTCTCGTCGGCGTTTACCGAGATTTTGCTGCTGACGTGCAGGAGGAGCGGGCGCGTTTTGCTGCTGCCCACGACCGCCTTGTCGCTGATACTGTTGCTGTTGTCCGCCCTGTTGGCGAGGATTGGAGTATCGCTGCCCACCGCGTCTGCCGGCAGGCTCGCGACGATTATGCTGCGACTGCGGCTGTCGCGGCGGCGAACGTTGACGCGGCGGCGAACGTTGACGCGGCGGCGAACGTTGACGCGGCGGCGAGTGTTGACGCGGCGGCGAACGTTGGCGTGGCGGCGGTCGCACCGCAGTCACTCGCTGTCTTCCGCCTCTTCCTCCGCGCCCATTGCCTTGACTTCGACCACCTCGGCCACCTCGACCGCCTCGACCACCTCGACCGCCTTGTTGGCGCGCCGTATCGTCTGATTTTATCGTCTCCTGGCTCGGTTCCGGTGACCGCTCTCTCTTCTTGTCCTGAACGGGTTCGTCTTTAACTGGCGTTTCCTTGGCGGCCGATTCCGTGGCCGGAGCATCCTTCGGCACTGTATGACGCGGTGGTGGTGGCGTGAATTTCGGCTTATCTTCAACTTTCGCTTCGTCTGTAGCTTTCTCGACTACCGGAGGTTGCTTCTCTTCCTCTTCCATGTCGACGTCACCTTCGATTGGCTCCAGCGCGCCGTCGAGCACCTCGTCGTGAGAACCGAGAAGGTTATGCTTGCCGCCAGTGCCGACATTACCTTCCTCCGCGGGTTTTGATTCCTTTGCCAGCTCTTCTTCACTCTTTTCTTTCGGCGGCCGAGGGTCTGGGACTCCCAAAATATCTGGAACGACGCTCTCCAATCCCTCCGCGGCGATTTTTGGGAACAAGTGCAAGTGGTTCTTTGAGAGCATGCGCATGGCTTTCCATCTAAACGTCGGGTCATTGACTCTTCTGTATTCAGCTTCAACTTGTTGCGAAGGATCCATCTCTTCCAGGCACGGTTTGAAGAACTCCTCCACGCTCACCTCTTTCAAGGCGTCCACAGACGTCCCATTCGGATCGTCTTCGCCTAAATTCCACAATCGGTTGAGCTCTGGGTGATCGAAATCGTGTTTCAGATTTGGATCATCGGGTGGATACTGATCGGGCGGCCAGTTCGAATACTTTTTGTCCCAATTATCAGGCATCGGTTCGGTCTCGAAATCGATCGGTTGCTTCTCAAAGCTCGGGCAACCTTGCTCTTTCCACTTGCGCCAACTCAACTCGTCTTCCAAGGCGTTCTCGATGATGCCAGCGTCGGCGACGGCGTTCGGTCCGGTGCGTTTCAAGATCTTCATCACTCGCTCGGACAATTCCGTGACTTCGTCGTCCACGACGTGCTCCTTAAACTTTTCGTTATCCATATACTGTAAGAAGAAGACCGCCTGAATTAAAATTTGACGACGAAACACGAAATCCTGCATCTGCAAAGGCAGCAGGCGTCTCGCGGTGAGAAAGCGATGCCCAATGATTTTTCGCTTTTCCGATTCTGGCTCCTCGTCAATCGTTCCCGCCGTCTCACCCAGAGGGAACGCCTCGAACTTGTCCAGAACCACGCACAAGATGGCGTGAAAGCTATTCCACGCGCCATTTTTGGACATCGTCGTCGGCGGGTCTTGAAAATACTGCTGGAGCGACCAAAACGTGCGATGAAACGCGTCGTCTACGCCAAACTCGTTGTCGTCGTCGTCTGCTGCTACATCACCTTCGCCGCTGTCGACCTCCATCTTAATCTTCACGTCCGCATCCACCCCGACGCCGTCCTCGAGCTCTTCCCGCAACCACTCCTCTTGCTCAAAAATAGCCGTCGTCTCCGGATTACTATCGCCATTCTTATTCATCCCCGATCGATCGCTCAGACCCATGAACCAGCTTATCAAAACCAACGCCCGCCCTTTCACCCGTGCCTCGTCCGAGCTTCGCCCCACGCACCGCTTCGCGAGCGCGATCAACATTCGAAGCGTCGGCAGTTTGCCCTTTTTCCAAATCGTCGTCTCTCGCAGGCGCGTCTTATTCTCATCGCACCACAGCAGCACGTCCTCCGCCTCCGCGATCGTGCACGCCTCGAGCACGATCTCAATCGTCGTGAAAATCATCCCTCCGCTCACCGCGCTCTCGCTCGCTTCAACGAGCGTCAACGCGTGTTCGAACAACCGCGCCAACGCCGCGCGTCCGCTCGTCCCGTCCCGATCCGTCGCCTCCACCACCTCCTTCCCACCGCCATACCGCATCACTCCGACGCCCCGCGTTTGCGCTTCGCGCACGAGCGCCACCGCGGCGCGGTGCCACGCGTGTTCGACGCACCGCGCGTCGTTTTCGTCCAATCGCGCATCCAATCGCGGCGCTTCGTCGAGCTTCGCCACCGTCTCGCGCGCGATTTCGGGCGTGATGGCGCGCGTGCTGTCTTCGGCGAGGCGCAGTATCGCATTTTCTATCGCGCGCGCGCGACGAGCGAAGTCGGACGACGTCGCGGGCGGCATGGCGCGCGACAATGAGGTTGGTCGTTTGCATTCCAAAAATCTCAGCGCCGTTGCCAGTCGTACGGCGCGTCCAAAGCGTCCCGCCAATCCTGGACGCATCGCTGCAAAAACTGGTAATCGGGAAGATCTTCTATGGCTAAACCGCGAGCGTGGGTGAGTACGCGGTGGAAGAAGACGACGTCGGCGTCGTCGCATTCGGGCGCCGGGGCTTCGGCGCCGCGAGGCGAGAGCAACGCGGCGCCGGAATCGACGGCGCGCTTGATTGGAGCTAAAACTCGCACGTCGAGCTCGGTGTCGCCGAAATCATCGATGACGTGGGTCCATGGTAAACGACCAGTGCGCAGGTAGGCGAGGGTGAAGATGGCGCTCTCCAAATCGTCACGAGGGGCGAGAGCAGAGCCGCCGTCGACGTTGGCGCTGCTGAAGAGCCACGTGCCGCGCCAAAGATGCCGAGGGACTTCCTCATGAATGCGCGCCGAGTACGATGGGTCGTCGAAAATCACGGCTTCTCCAAAGTCGACGAGGAGAATTCCATTCCTTTTCTTGCCGTCGTTCGCTTGGACTTCTGTGCACAAGTTGTCCGGCTTGATGTCGCCGTGAACGACGCTGACTCGCTGCATCGCTTCGAGCGCCGTAAACAGCCGCTTCGCGATCCGCGCCGTCGTCACTCGCGTAAATCCAGTGCCAAGCATCACGCTTTGTGAGATGTCTTCTAAACTAGAGCCGAGCAAATCCATGACCAACACTCGCGAACGTTTGCCCATGACGCTTTGTTCCCCGAAAAACAACGGCGCGGGAAAACATCGCGGATCGGAAGCTTTGACTCGACGCATCAACTCAAACTCTCGCCCAAGCGCACTCGCCACACCGTTCGCACTATCATCGACCGGTTCGATCTTCACCGCCACCTCAGCACCCGTTTTTGAATCTCTCGCCTTCCAAACTTTCCCGTACGAGCCCGCGCCGAGTGCCTCGGACGATTCAGCGCGCCGCACGTCTCGCTCGAGCGCCGCCACCGCATCCTTCAACCGCAATTTTTTCGTCTTCATCGCGCGTATTTCCAAGTCACTCGCGTAGTGCGATTCTAATTCGCTAAGTTCAGCTTTGATTTTCGCGTGCGCGCGCTTTTCGCGCTCGAGCGCCTCGCGTAGCGCGTCCACGCCGCCGCTCCCTCGCGCGTCCACGCGCTGCACCTCTTCAAAATCTCTATGTCTCAACGCCCGTCGCCCGTTTCGATCCCCCACGATGGCGTGAAACGGTTCTATGACAAACGTTCTCTCACCCACCGCTTTCTTCGCCTTATTCGCCGCGCGTGCGCGCGTGTCTCGTCGCGAACGTTCTCGTGTTTGTCCCGATGGCATCTTGCGCGTCCCGCACGGATTTCGACGTGCCGACGCATCGCTCGGACGCATCGTCGCTCGCGAGCGACGACGCGAGGTGCGTCGCTACGTCCGTCCGTCTACCGTCTCACGAGCGACGCCGACGAGGCGCGGTGTGGAGTTCGGAGTTACGCTAGAGTTACGCTAGAGTTACGCTAGAGTTACGCTAGAACTTGACATGGAGCGTCGCGACGGCTCCCACAGCGGACGCGTCGCGTATCGGTCGCCGAAATGCATGTCAAACCACGAATTCACCGCGATCGTGATCCCTTTTTGACGCACGCGATGGAACCACATCGCGGGGATGTAGAGTGTTTCGCCCGCGCGCACTTCGACGTCGAAGCACGGTTCGGGACGCGGTCGACGGTATCGTAACGCGTCGTCGTCGCCGAAAATCGGCTCGCCCGTGACTGGATCGAGGTCCACCGCGCTCCACACAACGCGCGGTTCGACCGAAGGACGGAGTTTAATTCGCCATGAGAGCGCGTCGTCGGTTTCGAACACGCCGCGAACCGCTTCCGTCGCGCGCATGTCGAACGCGTCGCACGGCGGTCGAAGCGAGAAGACCTTCGTCCCGCGCACGACGGTGTAAATATTCTCATAGAAATCCTGATGATACGACGTCTGCGACGCATCGTTCCCGATCCACAGGTTCACTGCCTCCCCTAAACCGTCACGACCGGCTTTCCCCACGCTCGCGAACGCTTCGCGAGCGAACGGGACGTCGAAGTCGTTTCGCGCGCCCGCGCGCGCCAACGCTTCGCTCGACCTCAAATTATCGTTCTGCCCCGACAGATACCACGCCGTCCCCGTCCCCGCGCCGTCCTCGAGCGATTCAAACAATTCCTTTATCGTCATTTCCCTCTTCGCCGGCTCCACGAACGCGTCGAACGCGTCGCGCGTCTCGCCTCGTCCCGTCGTCTCGCACCGCGTCCCCGTCCCGAGTCGCGCCCAGCCATCTTTCTCCACCCTGTGCACCGCGTCTCCTCGCCCGTTCGGCGTCGCGTTCACCTCGACGACCGCATCGGGGCCTCCGAAATCCTCCATCACGCCCTCGTTCGCGCGCCACGCGTCGTGCGCGCGCCAGTGCGTCGTCGCGTTCGCCGTCAACAGCGGCACGTTCGCCGCGATGTGCGCCATCGCGAACGCCAGCGCGCTCGGCGGCGACGTCGCGCGCGTCACGCGCGCGCCGACGTACTCGCGCGTTTCTCTCGCGCATCGCTCGAGCGCGTCGAGCGTCGACATCCGTCGCGCGCGCGTCGTCGCGCTCTGACGCGACGGTTAGCGTTGAGACGAATCGACGCGTCACTTTACGTCGCTTCGCGTCACTCTGCGACGCGGCCGTCGCGCGCGCGTCGCGCGTCGACGCGCGCGCGATGGCGTCGCTCCTCGCGTGCGTCGCGACGCCCGCGATGTCGTGCCTGGGGTCGTGCGTCGGGTCGTCGGTGTGCGCGGCGATGCCAAAGTCGCCGCCCGCGCGCGCGACGCACGCGGCGATGTTCGCGTGCGCGGTCGCGCTGACGTGGGCGCTGCGCGATTACGGCTCCGAGACGGCGCTCGAGCGGTTGAGCTGTGCGTGCGGCGGCGAGGCGAGGCGAGGCGAGGCGCGAGGGGAACGGATTTGGATTGAGATTCGGCGCGGCGAGACGACGGGAACGGCGCGGACGCGCGCGACGCAAAGTGACGCGCGACTGACGATGCGAACGATCGAACGTGGGATGCGCGCGCAGGGATCGGGGCGAACGGACGCGCGAGCGCGGCGTGGTTTAAGACGCAGGCGGTGTATCGAGCGTCGTGCGCGACGTCGACGTTCTTCTTCGCGATGAGCGCGGCGTTGATCGGGACGAAAGATCGTTCCGATTTTCGCGATAAGGCGTTGCATCGAGGGAATTGGATGTTGAAGGTGCTGGCGTTCGTCGCGCTGCACGCGTTCTTCTTTCTGTGGGCGACGGATGAGGGAATGGAGGCGTACGCGGCGGCGGCGCGACTGGGATCGGGGCTCTTCTTGGTGATTCAGATGATCATCGTCTTGGACTTTGCGTTCGCGTGGAACGAATCCTGGGCGAGCGGTGAGCATTGGGGTTGGGTCGCGGGGCTGTTGGTGTCGACGCTCGCGATGTACGCGACGTCTGTGGCGTTGTTTGTGGAGATGTACGAGTCGTACGCCCCGAATCGAGAGTGTCATCGAAACATCGCGATGATTACTTGCACGGTGGTTTTGTGCGTCGTCTTGACGGTCATCACGCTTCACCCGGCCGCGCGTGAGGGGTGCTTGTTACCGTCCGCGGCCGTGACGCTGTACTGCACGTACTTGTGCTACTCGGCTTTGACTTCGGAACCGTCGACGTACGCCTGTCGTCCGCGCTCTTTCATCGACGCCAACGAGGAGTTGAAGAAACCGGCAAACTTAGTCACGACCGCGTTTACGCTCGTCTCGGTGGTGTACGCCGCCATGCGCGCCGGGGAGAGCAACTTTTGGGACATGGAAGTCGACGAGAGTTTTCAGAGCGAGCTTCGCGAGGCGCTCAACGACGGCGACGAAGAGGAAGCGGGCGAAGGCGACGCTTCCGGTCCAGTCAAGTACAACTATAGCTTTTTCCATTTGATGTTTGCCCTAGCCGCGATGTACACGTCAATGTTACTCACGGGTTGGGGCACCAGACACGAGGACGACACCGAAGCGATCGGCAGCGGCTGGGCGAGCGTGTGGGTGAAATTCTTTAGCGTCTGGGCGACGGGCGCGATTTACCTGTGGTGCCTCATCGCCCCAGCGCTTTTCCCCGATCGCGAGTTTTAAATTCGTCGAAACGTTTGTTGTTTTCTACTGCTTGTTCGTACTCTGTATTACAAAAGAATCGATCGATTGAATCACGCGGATTGAGCCTGTTGCGCCTCCAATTTATATTCATCCGGCACGTCGTCGATGGGCAAATTCGCCAACATCCAATCGAGCGCGGCAATTTGCCGTTTTTTCGCCGTCGCGCCGTCGCCAGCGCTCGCGCTCGTCGCCTCGATCGCCGTCTCCACGTCGCTCGCGGAGAAACCCCACTTGCTCAAAGTTTGGCTCGCCTTGGCCTTGGTCTGCGCCGGATCCATCGTCGCCGCCGGCGCCGGTTTCTTCGGTTTCACCACAACCTTCGGTTTCGGTCTCGGCGCTTGCGGTTGCGTCGGCACCGGTCGCGCCGCCATCGCGGGCGCCGACCGCACCGGTCGAGCCTTCGCCTTCGGCGCGGATTCCGCGTCAAAGTCTTCGCCCTCGCCCGCCGCCGTCCCGTCCGCCGCCGCGCCCTCGTCCGCCGCGTCCTCGTCATCATCCCCATACGCATCGTAGCGCCTCCCTCCTCCCCCCCGCGACTTCCTCTCACTCTTCACCTCCGCCAGCGCGTCGAGCACGCCCGCGACGGCGTCGTATCCCGCTCCCGACCGCCCCTTCGCGCCCCTCCGCGTCCCGCTCGACCGCAGCTCCCCCTTCCCGAGCAACAACCCCGCGCCCTCGGTGTACGACTCATCGAACGACCCATACAGCGCGAAATCCTGCGCGTAATCATCGTTCCCCGACCGTCCGCCGCCGCTCCGTTTCTTCTTCGCCCGCGCTCGCGCCGCGTCGCCGCGTCGCGTCGTCGTCGCCACCACCGATCGCCCCAGCGTCGTCGACATCATCGCCTTCGCGCGCGCGTTTCCCGTCGCGCTCGACCGCGTCGATCTCGCGCGCGCGTGCCTCGCGTGCGCCTCGCTCGCGCGCCGCTCGCGATGCGCGCGCGCGTCTCGCGCGCGCGTCGCGCGCGCGCGCCGCGTCGACCGCGACCGGATAGCGATGCGTCGTCCCGAAATCCGTGTGTGAACCGAGTCTCGTTTCAGACATCCAGGGCCGACGCGCGCGCGCTCGAACCGCGTCGCGTCGATCGATCGATCTCGTCGAACCTCGACGCGTCGATCGACGACCGCGTCGAGGCGTCGATCGCGCGCGACGGCGGAATATTCCAATCGTCACTCGAACGCGCGCGATCGATCGACGACGTCGACGCGCGACGCGCGACGCGCGACGATGCCGCGCGCGAGGACGAGAGTGGGGATAAACGGCTTCGGTCGCATCGGTCGGCTGGCGTTTCGCGTGGCGTGCGACGACCCGACGCTCGAGGTGGTGCACGTGAACGAGACGCCCGGGTCGGGGGCGTCGTGCGCGTACCTCGGCGAGTTCGACTCGGTGCACGGACGATGGACGAAAACGCTGCGGTACGACGAGGGCGCGCGGTGTTTGGTCGTCGGGGACGCCGGGGAGGAGCGCAGGATCGGGTTCAGCGCGTGCGAGGATCCGGAGGACGCGCCGTGGTCGAGCGCGGGGTGCGAGGTGGTGATGGAGTGCACGGGGGCGTTTTTGAAGATGAAAAAGCTCGAGAGCGCGTATTTCGGCGAGAAACACGGGGGGGTGGTGAAGAAGGTGGTGGTGTCGGCGCCGGTGAAGTGCGAGGGGGCGCTGAACGTGGTGTACGGGGTGAATCACGGGGAGTACGACGCGGAGAAGCATCGAGTGGTGACGGCGGCGTCGTGCACGACGAATTGCATCGCGCCGGTGATTTACACGATTCATAAGGAGATCGGGGTGCATCGGGGAAGCATAACGACGGTGCATAACGTGACGAACACGCAGTCGATGGTGGACGCGCCGAACACGAAGAAGGATGATTTGAGACGGGCGAGGAGCGGGTTGGTAAACTTGGCGCCGACGTCCACGGGGAGCGCCACGGCGGTGCAGCTCATCATTCCGGAACTCAAGGGTAAATTGAACGGACTCGCGGTGCGCGTGCCGCTCATCAACGGGTCTCTGACGGATATCGTTCTCGAGACCAAGCGCGCGGTGACGGTGGAAGAGGTGAACGCCTTGCTCAAGGCGAAATCCGAGGAAGGACCTTTGGTCGGCATCATGGGTTACGAAGAACAACCTCTCGTGTCCACGGATTTCGTCAACGATCCGCGATCGGGCATTGTCGACGCGCAGTCCACGATGGTCGTCGACGGCACGCACTTGAAGCTTTACGTTTGGTACGACAACGAGTACGGCTACAGCTGTCGCATGGTCGACTGCGTGAAAATGGTCGCCGCGTCGTTGTAAGAAAGCGCTACTCGTCGGTTTAGACGTAGCGAACCTTCGAAGAATTTCAATATGAATACTATTTATTACACGAATGAGCGTCTCTAACACGCGCAATCGGCGAATCGCATGCACTTTGGTTCGGCGTGCGGCTCAATCTCCTCGTCGTCATCCGCCGTGAGACACTGCACAGTTTCCAATTTTTCGGCGCCACCCAACTCTAACGCTCTGAGCACGGTACCACCACCGGTGAATAAGTAAAACGTCGGGTCTACGGCGGCAGATAAGTACAGCGCGGGCGTGAGCGACTTGAACTCTTGAATCGTGTCGCCGCCGCCAAAATATTTACGCGCGCCCTTATTCGCCGCGATGGCGTGATCCAGCGCGGTCGTGCCTTCGTGAAATCCACTGGATGTGAACCCCATGACGGCGTTGACGAAGATGCACTTTGCTCCGTGCAGAGCGTTTTTCACCTTTTCGTCTTCAAACGAACTCGCGGCGACGTCGAGAAAGTATCCGTAACTAGCCCCGCGCTGGAGATCGCTCACTCGAAGCGCGCGCGTGGCCCCTAGCGTTTCTTTCGGGTCTCCGCACTCGCCCTCTTTAGGGATGCAACCGCACCCTTTGAGCGACGTGGATTCCACAACCACCGGGAGCTCGATGATTTTCGCCTGCGCCTCGGGCGACAGAAGCTCCCTCGCCAGCTCCACGTCCGCCTCGCTCACGCCTTCGACCTCGATGTCATACTTTGCGCATAAATACGCGTTATAAACCACTCCACCGAGAATCAACGAATCGCACCGCGCCGCCACCGCCTTGAGCGTTCCGAGCTTCGTGTCCACCTTGGCCCCCGCCACGACGGCGACGAACGGTCGCTTCGGATTCAGCACCGCCTCCACCGCGCGCAGCTCCTTCTGCATCAACAACCCGGCGTAACTCGGCAAGTATTTCGTGATCCCAACCGTCGACGCGTGCGCCTGCCACGACCCGAACGCGTCGTTCACGTACACGTCCGCCAACCCCGCCAGCTGTCTCGCCAGCGCCTCGTACGCCTCCGTCCCCTCTCCCGCCTCTTCGCCCTCGAACCACCGCGTGTTCGGCAGGTATATCCCTCCGATCCTCCGCGCTCGCAGATCGTCCAGCAAGAAGTTCACGCTCGTGTCCACGCTTCGTATCCCTCGCGCGCCGTCGCTTCGAAAGCTCGGCGCCGCGAACGTCACCCCCAGTTTCATCCGCAGCACGTCCACGATCGCCGCCACGCCGTCCTCGTCGTCATCGCGCGCGATCTCCCCCGTCTTCGCGCTTCGCGGTCGATTGACGTGCGTCATCAGGATCGGTCGTCCGCCGCGCTCGACGATGTTGTACAGCGTCGGCAGCGACTGTTCGATCCTGTGCACGTCGCGCACGACGCCGCGCTTCACGCAGTTGTGATCGACGCGGACGAGAACGATTTTATTCGTCAGATCGCGCGCGTCCGCGAGCGCGCGCACGCGCGGCATGCCTCGAGAAGTCGTCGCGATGTGACGATTCGAGTCGTCACGAAGTTCGACGGGAATATTCCTCACCTCTCGACGCGCGCCGGAATCGCGCGGGACGCGCGCTCGACGCGCGCGTCGCGCGGCGCGCGGGCGCGCGGGCGGTGATTTCTCTCGCGCGCGCGCGCCGGAAACGCGCGATCGCTGGCCGCGCGAGGACGTTTCGCGGACGACGGCGGACGGCCGACCGGACGCCGCATCGGCGACGCGCGCGCGCGCGATGGACGACGGACGAGCGGCGCGCGAGGCGAAGAAAACGTTCCTGGGTCCGTTCGCGGTGATCTCCATCTCGTACGTTCTGTTCACGATGACGGACGGCGCGGTGCGGATGCTGGTGCTCATGCACGCGTACGCGCGAGGGTTCGAGGCGATGGAGGTGGCGACGATGTTTACGCTGTACGAATTGTGCGGCGCGGCGACGAATCTGTGCGCCGGCGTCGCGGGCGCGCGATTTGGGGTGCGACAGACGCTGTGCGCGGGGCTGGGATTGCAAGTGGTGGGGTTGGGGATGCTGTTCGCGTGGGACGACGGGTGGTCGAAGCGCGAGGCGATCGCGTTCGTCACCGTCGCGCAGGCGATTTGCGGCGTCGCGAAGGACTTGACGAAGCTGGGAGGGAAGACGGTGACGAAACTCGTGACGCCTGAGGATAAGCAAAAGTCGTTATTCAAGCTCGTGAGCGCGATCACCGGATTGAAGAATAGCTTTAAGGGGGTGGGGTACTTCATCGGCGCGGCGATGCTCGGGGTGAGTTACGAGGCGGCGCTTTGGATGCAAATCGCGCTCGTCGCCGCGGCGTTACCGTTCGCGGTGTTCGGACTGGATAATTCCCTCGGTCGAGTGGCGAAGAAGAACATCACCATGAGTACGGTGTTTAAACAAAGCTATAATATGAACATTCTCTCGCTGAGTCGGATGTTTTTGTTCGGGAGCCGAGATTTGTGGTTTGAGGTGCCGCTGCCGTTCTTCTTGCGAAGCGCCGAGGGAATGGGTTGGCCGCGCTCTGCCGTCGGTGCGCTTCTCGCGGGCTATATCATCGTTTACGGGCAGTTGCAAGCGTGGACGCCGCAACTGTTTCTCAAACCGCTCAATCAAAATCCGCCGAACAAGCACGTGGCGGTGATTTGGAACGTGGCGCTGGTGAGCGTACCGCTCTTCCTCGGTGGTTTCATACAATCGAGCGCGTTTCAAAACCATTCGGGCGCGACGACGACGAAAACGGTCGTCATCTTTGTCGGTGTCTTCGTCTTCGCGTATTTATTCGCCGTGAACTCAGCCATTCATTCCTACTTGGTGGTCAAGTACGCCGACGGAAACAAGGTGGCGATAAACGTCGGCTTTTATTACATGGCCAACGCATTCGGCCGACTCATAGGCACCATCATTAGCGGCGCGCTTTACTCCTACGTCGGCTCCACCGTCGAAGGTTTCGCCGCATGCTTCTGGGCGAGCTCAGCCTTCGTCCTGATCTCCGCCGCGCTCGAGCTGTACATCGACGACGATGCGGGCGGGCTTTGGTGCGGCTCCATCAAGTGCATCGGCGACGACGACCTCGCGGAAAAAGACGTAGAATCGACGCAGCCCTAAACGACTGAACGCATTCGCGCGTTCATTTAATAGTGACATTCATTCCTAGTCAGAGCCTTTCTCGACGTTTGGTAACCGCCGCTCGCCAGTCTTCGCCTCGCGCGTCCCGAACGCAGTCATGTCCGGTGCCGCCATGTACGTCTCCAAGCGCGGCTCCTTCACATTCGTCCTCGGTTTGTTCACCAGCGCGCTGTTCCGGCGCATCAACCGCATCAGGGACTCGCTCCGGGCGCCGCCCAGGCGACTCCGAGTGACTAACCATAAAGCCGGTCCCGACGCCTCCCCGACCACCGTGCGCCGATTGCGCGCCGCCGACGACCGCAAGGGCTTCCGCGCACTTCTGAGTCAACTCACCACGGTCGGCGAGGGCGATTTTAAGCGTCGCTTCCGCGCGATCGCGGATGGCCCGGAGTACGTGTACGTGATCGAGAGCGCGTGCGGGACGCGCGTGGTGGCGAGCGGGACGCTGCTGCTCGAACGAAAGTTTACGCGGAATTGCGGGACGTGTGGACACATTGAAGACGTAGTGGTGGATTCGAACGAGCGAGGCAAGGATCTGGGTAGGGTGATCATTGAAGCGTTGACGAAGGCGGCGGAGTTTGCCGGTTGTTACAAGGTGATTCTGGACTGCTCGGAGGCAAACGCCGGATTTTATGAGCGATGCGGATACGTGAGGAAGGAGATTCAGATGGCGAAATACTTTGTTTAGCGGCTTCGTTTAGCGCTGTTAGCGTGCAATCGTGCACAAGAGTGAATTTAAATTTAGAATTTGCCTCGAAAGACGGCGCGCTCGCACTCGAGTTCTTGCGCCTCGGTGCGCTTGACTAAGTCCAATTGTTTCGCTACGGTGCTCTGTAAGCTAGGATTCGCATCTAAACACGCGAATAAATCGTCTCGCGCGGCGACAAACTCGTGAAGGGCGAGGTAGGAGACAGATCGTCGAAACAACGCCTTGGCGTTCACCGGATCCGAGTCCAAAATCTTGTTCACTCGCTTCAGAGCGTCGACGTGTCGGTGGAGTTTCTGTAAGCTTGCCACGAGATTGAGCGCAAGAGTACATTTCATCGCTTCCACGCGATCGAAATCGCTAGACTCTAACCCTCGAAGACTCTCAAGTTTGTGGAGCGTCTTTTCGTACTTGGCTCGCGCGAGTTCGTACACCTCCGTCTTGAATAGTGCATTCGCCTCTTCTTTGATCAACAACGCCTCTTCGAGCATGTCGCTCACATCTGCTTGATACCAATTCACAGCCGCGTCGAACGATTCGAGAACGACGTCCCATTGAATCATGGCGAGGTTCGCGACGACGCCGAACTTGCTCCCCGGCGCGTCTGGACGACAATTCTTCGCGCCGTATCCTCGCTGACGAGCTTCTTCGCCGAGTGTCAAGTCGAGAACTACGCGTGATTCTTCTTTTGGAATCATCAAGCGAATCGACGTTTCCACAGCTTCAGGGAGCGCTCCACAACCGAGACGAAACTCGAATGGCGCGCCTTTCAACGAAGCGTCAGAGCGCGTGTCGTAGCGCTCTGCCAAGGAGCTGTGCGCGCCAATCGCTGTCGCGGTGGACAGGACGAAGTGCACACGCACCATGCAATCATTCATGGGACAGTCAGAAGGGAACTGGCCCAAACCTTCGCGCGTTCGTGTCTTCTTTGTCGTGCCGTCGTTAAAGACGTCTCGCACGTGTCGCATCGCCGCGAGTTTCACCTTGTACGCCACGCCGTGAAGGGGCTCGGAACCATCGCTCGGAAGCGCCGGAATCAGTCGTCGAAGCTTCGACGCCTTTGTGACGTTTGTGCCGAATCCGCTGTAGTTGCTCCACACTAACGCCTCTTCGTTCAAGCGCATTGTACGCACCGCCGCGTCGAGCGCCAGCGGCACCCGCCCGTCTCCGACAACGTAACTCACCACCCTCTTCTCCATAAACTCATCTTCACCGTGCTCGTCGCCCGTTTTCGTTTTACCTTTCACCAACATCGCGCTAGTCTCTATCGTCACCTCAAAAGGTGGTCTCGGCGTCTCCCACCCGCCTCCACTTGTAGTCGTCTTTTTCGTGCATCTCGCCCAACCGCCTCCGGCGAGCGCCACCGAGGATCCATCTTCAAGCTCTCGAACGCGCACCACGTGAACGGGCATGCGGTTCACCACCTCCAGCTCGTATATAATCGCATCTCCCTCGCGCAAACGCGGGTCTGGGATCAACCTTCGCGCCTTCGCCGTGTCGTGTCCGTACGTCGCGCTCCAGTCGCATCGAGCGCGCCACCGCGCCCCCGCCGCCATATTCATCAGCGCCACTTCCACCCCACGCGTCACGTCACAGTGTTCATCGTTCAAAACGACTCGTCTCGGTACGCCCGTGACGTCGCTATCGAACAACTCTAACCCTCGCGACGTCGTCGCCTTGATTCTATACAGCGTCTCCGTCGTCGTCCCGCTCGTCGTCTCGCTTTCCGTCCCGTCCGCGTCCTCGTCTCCATCGCGCAGCTTTTCGATCTTCACCGCCGCACCGAACGCGAGCAGCGCATCACGCGCGATCGCCCGCGGCGTTCTCACCGCCTTCGCGTCGTCGTACGGGACGTACGCGGGCGGCAAGATTGGCGCGCGGAGGTGCATCTTTCGCACCCATTCAACGAAAACGTCGCGTTCACGCGCGGGATCGAGTGATAAGGACATCTCGACGCGTGCGGTGCGTCGTTCGTCGCGCGTGCGGCGCCGCGCGCGCTCGCGCGCTCGCGAGAACGAAGATGCGCGTCGAGATGTGGCGAGTCAGGCGTCGCGCGCGTCTCGAGCGACTTTACCGAATACAATACGAGCTACCCTTCGCCGGCCTCGTCGCCGAATAACCCCCAATCGACGATCTCGAACGAATTCAACGCCGCGTCTAACACGTCCGAGCACTCCACGGCGCCCGCGCGCACGGCGTCGGCGTCGCTCGGTCTCGCGCGCTCCCCTCCCGGCGTCGTCGCGTCGCCGTCAAACGCGAACGGTCGCGCGTGCCAAATCAACGCGTCCGTTCGTTTCGACGCCACGCGCACGATTCCGCCCCACAAATCAATATCGTTCGCGCTCGTCTCTCGCGACCGTCGCACGCGCGCGACGCCGTACGCGACGTGCGTCTCGCTCGTCCCGCGCCCGCGCGCGTCGTCCTCGCCTCGCGCGCGCTCGCGTCCGCGCACGTACGTCGCGCTCGACGCTTCCATCTCCTCGCACGCGTCCGCGAACGCGAACGCGCGCAAATCTTCGCCCTCGCGCGCGATCGCGTCGACGAGCTCGACGACGAGCGTCTCGTCGCGCGCGCCGTCGGCGAACACCTCTTGGTGGTCGGGCACCGGGACGACGCTCGAGAGATCGCGAAACCGCCTCGGGACGTCGAGGACGACGGCGCCGCCGAACAGGCGACGCGTCTCGAGCGCGTCGCCGTCGGCGCGCGACATGCGCGCGCGCGTGTGCGCGCCGCGCGTCGCGCGTCGCGCGTCGCGACCGCGGCGACCGACCGTTCGGTATTCGGACAGACAGCAGTGAGGTACTATTTATACTGGGTGTATTTCAAATTCTCGTATTATATCAAGTCGATACGCTGTGTGGTGAAATTCTAGACGTGTCAGATGGCGATTTGCGTGGTGCAATACGGCGCGAGCGCCCACGAGACGAACGACGCGCCACGCGCGCGGCCTCTCTTCGCGACGCATCGGAACGTCAAGATGCCCAAGAAACGTCGCGCGAACGGTCGTAACAAGCCCGCCGGGGCTCGAGGTCACGTGCGTACCATCGCTCGATCGCGCGCGCGAGCGAATCGCGACGTCGCGCGCGCGCGCGCGACGGAGAAACGGTGGATGACGGGAAAGCCCTAGGCGCGATCGCGCGCGCGCGGACCGACGCGGTTTGCGATGCGCGCGCGCGTGATTCATCGACGATGAAGGCGCCGATGCGATCGATGAATATCGATGCGTCGCGGGGGGGGCGTGGATGGTGGCTCGGGCGCGCGCGCGCGCGTGGGGAAGCGCGATGGGTGGGGCGCGGCGAGGCACTAGGGTTGGCTCGGGACGCGCGGCGAGGCGCGAAGCCGCGGACGGATGCGTGGCGCGTGAACGGCGCGCGTGACGCGATGGATCTATGTGCTGAAGACTGACGGGAATGATTTCGTTTGACCTCGCAGGTGAAGCGTGTGTTTTGCGAATCCTCGGGCGCGCTCGTGCCGAAGGACAAGGCGGTGAAGCGATTCATGGTTCGCAACATCGTGGAGAGCGCGGCGATTCGGGATTTGCAAGAGTCGTGCGCCTTCGAGGCGTACACGCTCCCGAAGCTTTACAGAAAGGCTTACTATTCGATTTCGGCTGCGATTCACTCCAAGGTCGTGCGCGTTCGCTCCCGCGAAGCGCGCCGCATCCGCGAACCGCCGCGTCGCTTCCGCGCGAACACGGACAAGAAGGACAAGAAGCCCTAAATGCTTTTGTCACTTGTTTGAATGTTGTGCGGGGAGGTGTGTGGTCGGTTCGCGAGACAGTTTTGTCCTCGCGATTCGAAGGCTAGAAAGAGGTATAGCAAGAAGAAAAGATAGACGAGTGATGATCGATTTGTAACAAATTGAGTGAACGCATTCGTTAAGCTGAGAGCTTAGAAAGAATCATACTTATTACTCGACAAATAATTAGTTGATGATGGTACAACGCGCGCTCGGCGCTCACGCCTTTTGCTTTTGCGCGATCTTGAGATTTCTCGTCGAGAACACCGTGCCGACGCGGTCGTAAATGGTAAGCGTGCGCATGGCGAACGCCACCGAGGCGGGATCGGTTTGACCTTTGTCCGCGCTCGTCACCCCAAAGTGACCTTTGTCGAGCGGTACGAAGTCGCGACGGTGGTCACCGAGTCCTTCGAACGTTGTCCCCGCGGTATCGCCGCGACCGCACAAGAGCTCGTACGCATCCTTGATGGCGTTAAACTTCTCTTGCGTCGTGTCCGGATTACGATCGGGGTGCGCCTCAGCGATGAGTTTACGATACACGCGCTTAATATCGCTCGGCTCATCGTCCACAGAAACGCCGAGAAGCTTCGCCGCGGCTTCAAATTTCCCTCGCTGGTTCGTCTGCGCCGCCAGCGCGTCCACGGCGACCTCGAACGATCCCCAATCCTCCAATCCGTACTCGACCTCATCCATGTTCAAATCCTTGACTCCACTCATCACGAAGGCCATCGCCGCCACGTGTTGCTCGTATTTTGGCAACATCATCCGCACCGCCGGCACGCCTTCGATTTGCGCGTTCTCCAGCGTCTGCGTCTCCGTCTCCGGCACGCTCATTCCTTGCTTTTTAAAGAACATCTGCGCCTCGTACGCCTTCCGATCCGCGACGACGACTTCACACACTGGTAACCAATCGCTCATGACCCCGACGACGTCTTCTGCGTTTCCACTCTTCGGCGCGTGTCGCACGCTCAGCACGTACTCGCGCGACGCCTCTCGCCCCATCTCGTTCACGATTTTTTCGTACGCCTTGCCTTGTTCGCTGACCAATCCGCGCGCTTTAGTCGCCGCGGCTTTGCGAGCTTTATCGCGCGCGGCTTTGTTCGCCGCGCTCAGCGCGGGTTTGGGTTTCGTCGCCGCGTCGGCGCCGCCGCCGCCGGTTTGCGCTCGGCGCGCTTTACGAGACGCGCCGCACGTGACGACGGCGCGAGAGGCGCGGGACGCGCGCGCGGGCGACGCGGCGAGCTTCGCGGGCGCGCGGGCGGCGAACATGGCGCGCGAATTCGGGTCCGCGGCGCACAGTGATGACCGCGTGGAAAGGGGACGTCGTGGATAGGGGCTTCGGGACGGCGCGTCGACTCGACGGTGTGTATGTTTACATGAGCTCGCGCGTGAAAGCTATTGCGAAGATGGCGACCGCTGATAGCGTCCACTAACCGGGGCCCGGGCGCCGCGGCCGCGACCGCCACGGTCGGCGGAGCCGCCGCCTCGCCGCGGTCGACGGTCTCGATCGTCGCCACCCGATGACGACGACGCGCGGCCGTCGTCCTGATCGACGACGAACGTCTCTGGGGTCGTCTTGCGGGGGCTGGCGAATAACACCGATCGATCACCCTTGGAGAAATCGAAATCGTCGAACTCTTCGCGCCGACCGACGTTGAAGACGAAGAAGTCGCTCGCGGCGATGACGCGCGAGTCGCCCTTGGCCTCCTTGGCTTCCTCGACGAGACGCTCGACGTTCATGCGATCGCCCTCGGCGAGTGCTTCGCCGTCGGAGTCGACATCGGGTGGCGACATATCTTCACAATCATCTTCGTCGTCGTCGTCGTCGTCTCCGCTGGCACCGAGATCATCGCTGTTTGAATCAGCGCGATGGATGCCGCCGGCGTAGCGATTTGAAAAATGCGTTAAAATCAACGCGCGCGCGTTGACTTGCGCGGCAAACTTCCCAGCCATGCGCGCCGTGGAGTGTCCTTTGTACAGCGCCTCTGACACTTTCTTTGCTTCAAACGTAGATTCGTGAATTAAGGAATCCGCACCCTGCGCCAGGGAAACCATCGAGCTGCTGTCGCACGTGTCGCCGAGATGCACCAGTCGACGCCCCGGTCGAGGCGTGCCTATGACGTCTTCGGGACGAATCACGCGTCCATCCTTCGTCGTCACCGACTGCCCTGCTTTAAGCATGGCATATTCGCGCCCTGGAGGCAGTCCCATCTCCACACACTTCTCGGCGTCGAGCCGACCGCTGGCGTCACACTCGTCGATGACGTAACCGAAGCACGGCACGGGATGTCGCAGCACCGAGGCGCGAACGCAAAAGTTTCCATCGTTATACGCGGTCCAAATCGGCAGCTGCTCGCTCATCCCGAGTTCGTTCCATCGTGCGGCGTCTCTGAAGTGCGGCAGCGGTTCGGAGACGTTATCGGGCCAATATTCGCCCATGAAAATCTTCCCTCGCGGATCGACCGACGTGTGCGCCGCGGGCGAGCCGCCGCTCGCGCGCGCAGGCTGCCTCAACTCTGTCACGATCAGCGGCATCCCGAGCACCGATCTCGACCACGTGATGGATGAGTAAATGAACTGCCGTATCCCCGGCGGGCCTATGATGTGCAAAGGCACGACAGAACCACCGTACGACCTCGAGTGCGCCGTGCGCGCGCCGCTAATCGCGCAAATCAACCCGGGCAAACCGAAGATGTGGTCCCCGTGCATGTGCGTGATAAAAATCCTCGTGATCTTCGCATACTTCAGCTTCGACCGCATCAACTGATGCTGCGTCGCCTCACCGCAATCAAACAACCAAACCTCGTTCTCTAACCTCAACGCCACCGACGAGACGTTTCGCGTAAAGCTCGGCGCCCCGCTCGACGTGCCGAGAAACGTCAACTCCGCGCCGCTAAAATTCGACTTCATATCCTCCTCCAACGCCGTCGACCCCCCCGAAACGGCGTCTACAACCTTCCCATTAAACATCGTGCGCTGATACCCTCCCCCGTGCGCTCGAATCGCGTCCCCCGTCGCCGTCGCCTCGCCGTCCTCGTCGCCCGCCTCCGCCGTCTCCCCCTCGTCCTCGCGCGTCCCCCCCCCCCCCCCCCCCCCCCCCCCCCCCCCCCCCGCCCCCCCCCCCCCACCCCCTCCCCCCCCCCCCCCACACCCCCCCT
>Ga0228649_1000268_pt1 | contig 23122 bp, 18 predicted proteins | sample 61DmetaG_FD_190074 | JGI IMG/M metagenome (GOLD analysis project Ga0228649, IMG submission 190074) | Seawater microbial communities from Monterey Bay, California, United States - 61D | ecosystem: Environmental > Aquatic > Marine > Coastal | place: USA: California | collected 2016-10-31 | reverse complement strand
GTCCGCGCGCGCGCGCCTCGCGCGCCTCGCGCGACGCCCGATCGTCCGATGACGTTCGCCCGCGTCGCGCGCGCGCCGTCGCGCGCGATCGTCGCCATCGCGCGCGCCGTCGCGGTGTGCCGCGCGCGCCGGGACACGCGCGCCACTTTTCGACGCGATGGCGACGCCGGCGATGCGCGACGCCGCGCGCGACGCCGCGCGAACCGCGGAAAAGTTCTGCGAGACGCTCTTCTCGGATCCGGACGTCGCGCGCGCGCTCGTGGACGCCGCGAGGCGCGCGCGCGGGGACGACGATGGCGCGCGCGCGCGCGCCGTCTTCTTCGAAGCCCCGCGCGCGGCGATGGAGGCGCTGACGCGCGCGCTGGAGATGTCGACGACGCAGAGCGCGGAGATGCGCGCGCGAGGGATCGCGCGAAAGGCGCGGATGGTCGGCGCGAGCGACGCGGAGGACGCGATCGGGTGCGGGCTGGAGAGGGAGGACGCGAGGGCGTACGCGAGGGCGTGCGCGGCGGGCGACGACGGCGAAGACGCGTTCGGGGTGATCGTGAGCGTTGGGTTGGCGTGCTCGACGAACGTCGTGCGGTTTGGAGTAGTTAGGAAGGGTAAGTTGGAGATGGACGCGCGCGTGTGCGATCCGGCGGCGCCGTCGATATGGGCGATGAAGCCGAAGAGTACGCCGGAGGCGCCGACGAAGGAGACGCAGTGGTTGTATTGCGCGGATAAAGGTTCGGGGCGGAGCGAAACGCTGCCAAACTTTAAGTGGACCGGGGATTTGCGACCGGCGAAGATTTCTCACGACGAGCGGTACTTTCGAGGGTTGCTTCCCGTGCCGGCGGACGTGGAGAAGACGGATTACGCCGAGACGTCGTATCCGAAATCTGAAGCCGAGTCTCGTTTACAACAAGTCATGCACGAGTTGAGCGCGAGCGAGAAGGAATTGTTGCACAAGTGTTGCATTGTGTCGCGAGGCGCGCTGGACGCGGTCGTTCGCGCGATTCGCCCGGGCGTCGTTCCCGACGAACTCGATCGCATCTGCCACAACTACATCACCGCGCACGGCGGGTATCCGTCGCCGCTCAACTATTACGGCTTTCCGAAGTCTTGTTGCATCTCCGTGAACGAGGTGATTTGTCACGGTATTCCTGACGCGCGTCCGCTCGAAAAAGGGGATATCGTGAACATTGATGTCACGGCGTACATTTACGGCTACCACGGCGACTTGAACGAAACCGTCCTCGTGGGCAAGCCCGAGGACGTGGATGAAAAATCAAAGCACTTGCTCAAAGTCGCTTTGGAGTGCCTGTGGCGAGGGATCGACACCGTCAAACCCGGCGCGCGCTATCGAGATATCGGTGACGTCGTCACCGGACACGCCACTCGAAACAACTGTTCCGTCGTGAAGACGTACTGCGGCCACGGCATCAACACTCTCTTCCACTGCGCCCCGAACGTTCCGCATTACGCCAACAACAAAGCCGTGGGCGCGATGAAAAAAGGTCACTCTTTCACGATCGAGCCCATGATCAACCTCGGCGACTGGCGCGATATCACCTGGCCCGACGGCTGGACCGCCGTCACCCGCGACGGTTCTCGAAGCGCGCAGTACGAGCACACCATGGTGTGCACCGACGACGGCGTCGAAGTCCTCACCGCTCGTCTTCCCTCTTCCCCCGCCGTCTTTCCTTTCATCGGCGAAGACGACGTCGACGTTGATTTATTGACCGGTCGCTTGGCCGCCGCGTCCTTGTGATTTGACTCTTGATTCTTTGATTCTTTGTTTCTTTGATTCTCGGCGTCTTCGCCGACAGCTCCGTCTCGCCCTCGCGCGAGAAACCCTCACTAAAAGTAAACTGTATGTCGCCATCGGCGCCACTCCGCGCCGCGTTTCGCGCCGACTCGCGCTCACTCGCCAGTAACATGCCGTTCGCCGCGCAATGCATCGCTCCCGCGTGCGCGCCCGCCCGCGCGCGCGCCGCGACGCGTAAAAGCCGCGCCGTTCGCGCGTCGGCGCACCAACCGGGTGTCATCATGCCCGACGGCGACGCGAGCGATTTGAACAAGTGGTCGAGAAAGATCACGCAACCGAAGAGCCAAGGAGCGTCGCAGGCGATGCTGTACGCCACGGGCCTGACGGAGGCCGATATGAACAAACCGCAGGTGCGCGCGAGCGAAGCGAAGAGAATGCGCGAAGACGCGCGGCGACGGCTCGACTGACGAAAGGAATCGCGTGTCGTTGGCGCTAGATCGGCGTGTCCTCGGTGTGGTGGCAGGGAAACCCTTGTAACAAACACTTGCTGGACCTGGCGGGTAAAGTGGCGGAAGGCGTCAAGGCGGCGGATATGGTGAGCTTTCAGTTTAACACCGTGGGGGTGTCGGACGGGATTTCCATGGGTACGCCGGGCATGTCCTTCTCGTTGCAATCGCGGGATTTGATCGCGGATAGCATCGAGACCGTGATGGGTGGACAGTGGTACGACGGAAATATTTCTCTCCCGGGGTGCGATAAGAACATGCCGGGTACGATCATGGCCATGGGTCGATTGAACCGCCCGTCGCTGATGATTTACGGCGGTACCATTCGCCCTGGCCACTCCGCCGTGGATGGTGGCACACTCGATATCGTATCCGCGTTCCAATCGTACGGACAGTTCGTTACCGGCGCTATCACGGAGGAACAGCGCAAAGACATCGTGCGTAACTCTTGCCCGGGCTCTGGCGCGTGCGGCGGCATGTACACCGCCAACACCATGGCCAGCTGCATCGAGGCTCTCGGCATGACTCTTCCGTATTCTTCCTCCATTCCCGCGGAAGATCCTCTCAAGATGGATGAATGTTTCATGGCTGGCGCTGCGATGAAGCATTTGCTCGAAATCGACCTGAAGCCGCGTGACATCATGACTCGCGCGGCGTTCGAAAACGCCATGGTCACCGTCATCGCTCTCGGCGGTTCCACCAACGCGGTTCTTCACTTGATCGCGATGGCGCACTCTGTCGGCATCAAATTGACTCTGGACGACTTCCAAGCCGTCTCCAACAAGACGCCGTTCATCGCTGACTTAAAGCCGTCCGGTAAGTACGTCATGGAGGACGTCCACAAGGTTGGCGGCACTCCGGCGGTGTTGAAGTATTTGATGTCTGAAGGCATGATTGACGGTTCTTGCATGACTGTCACCGGTAAGACCCTCGCCGAGAACCTCGCCATCTGCCCGGATTTGACGCCGGGGCAAGATGTTATTCTCCCGGTGAGCACGCCCATCAAGAAGACTGGTCACTTGCAATGCTTGTACGGCAACATCGCCCAGGGAGGCTCCGTGGCGAAGATCACCGGTAAGGAAGGCTTGTACTTTAAAGGCTTCGCGAAGTGCTACGATAGCGAAGAGGAAATGCTCGAGGCCTTGGCGGCAGACTCCGAGTCTTTCAAGGGTAGCGTCATCGTCATTCGCTACGAAGGTCCGAAGGGTGGTCCGGGCATGCCGGAGATGCTCACGCCGACGTCGGCCATCATGGGTGCCGGTCTCGGGAACGACTGCGCGCTCATCACGGATGGTCGATTCTCCGGTGGCTCGCACGGTTTCGTCATCGGTCACGTTACGCCGGAAGCGCAAGTTGGTGGTAACATCGGTTTGATCAAGGACGGTGATATCATCGAAATTGATGCCGAAGTTCGCACCATCAACGCGCCGGATGTCACCGACGCCGAGTGGGAAAAGCGTCGAGCGTCGTGGAAGGCGCCGCCTTTGGAAGCGACGTCGGGTACGCTCTACAAGTACTGCAAGCTCGTCGCCAGCGCTTCGGAAGGCTGCATCACGGACTTGTGATCGTTTTGACCTATATCTAGAATACAACTGCTATAACACTAATATTTTTCGACGGTTTCTAAATCTCTTCCGCATCGAACGAAAACACGCTATAATGATGATTCAAGCTCCGTACGCCGTGTAGACGGCGAATGCCACTCGGTCCGCTGAGCGCGCCATTGATATTATCGCACACGGCAAATACCACGCGTTTCAGTCTCGAATGCACGAGCCCCATCGCGCACATGATGCACGGCTCTCGCGCTAAAAACACGTCGTATCCCGTGCACAGGTACGGGCGACCCATGATTTCTGTCATCGCCGAGCCCTTCGTTTGTACTTCGCGCTTCCGTTTTTTTGCGTCGTCTCCAACCCCCGCGATCTCGAGCGCGTCGCGTTCGAGCTTTTCCATCCGTCTCGCCTCGATCAAAGCCTCTACGTGCTCCTTTTCCGGATACATCGCGACGTCCCGCTTCGCCGCGAGATCGACCGCGGCGATGACGGCGTGTCGCAACGGATGCGTCGCCGACTCATCCACGCCCCGGGCGATCTCAACATCACGCGCTGGATCAACTATAATCGCACAATTTCCACTCATTTTCGCCCCCTCGCACGCCTGCTTCGTCCACTTTCTAAAATACGCCGCCTCCTCGTCGCTCGGCGTCTCCGTCTCGCGTTCCGCCGGCGCCGTCAAACTCACCGGCCAAATCGCGCACGCCTTCTCCCACGTCTCCCTATCCTCCGGCCCTTCCGCGGGCACGTCTGCGTACACGACGCTCGCGATCACATCCGCGTGACGTTCCAGCACGTCCGCGCGCACCGCGGCGTCGCTTTCCGCGTCTCCCCGCGCGCTCGCGCTCGCGCCCTCGCTCGCCAACTTCACCACCACCTCCGTCGTCCCCTTCGTCCGCGCGCTCGCCCGCGCGCGCTTCACGTGCGCCAACGACGCCGGAAGCGGCGCCGCCGCCCGCGCGCTCGCGAGCACCGCCGACGTCGCGCGCGCGGGAATTCCCGTCGCCACGACGCATCTTCGCGTCGGCAACGCCGCGTCCGCGTCCCGCGGCGCCTTCGCCGGGATCCCGCGCGGCGCGCGCGCGTCCAGCGACGTTCGCGCCGGCATGTCGCGTCGCCGCGGGCGTCGGCGCGCGCGCGGCGCGCCGCGATGCGCGGCACGACGCGACGCCCGCGGGGCGATCGCGTCAAATCGCGACGCGCGCCGACGCCGACGCCCGCGCGCGCTCGACGCCGAGAGAGCTCGCGCCGAACGCACCGAACTTCGCCGCGACGCGCGCGCGAACGCGTCGAACGCGTCGATCGAGGTCGGCGTTGAATCGGATCGAAATCGCGATCGGGATCTCGATCGCGCGCGAGGATGGGAATCTGTTACTCGCTGCCGGACGCGGCGGCGGATAAGGCGCGGACGCTGGCGACGGCCGCGGGAACGCAATGGTCGAATGGACTCGGCGCGTCGTCCGCGGCGGCGGCGAAAGCGGCTCGGAAGGCGAAGTTGACCAAGTACGCGCTGGTGAAGTGCGAATTCGACGCCGAGACGGCGGCGAAGGCGAAGCGGCTGAGCGTGATTCGAGAGATGCTTTTTGAACAGATCGCGCTTTGGAAAGCGTGGTCGGCGGGGACGTTGCCGTTGGATTACAGCGTGCTCATGCATTGGAGTAAATACTGCCATGCGAATGAGGAATGCTCGAAGCGACTGCGAAACGTGGCGCTTCAAGTGCAAAACGCCTCCGCCGCGCACGCCGAATACGTCAATTTCATGACTGAGACGTTCATCGAAGGCATTGATGAGACGATCGATGTCATCGAAGAAGCTTGGAACGTGTACGAGCTGTACGAAAAGTCCGAATACGATTACAGGTTTGCTTTGAAGACATCGAAGGATGAGGAAAAGAACGCTATCAAGAAGGGTGAGATGGAAATCAAGCTACAAGAAGCGAAGAAGGCTATCAATGAGTGCGCTGGCAAGGTTGAATCGATTCTCGTTCCGTTGTTCAAGCGCACGATTACCGAGCTCGAAAATTTCGCGAAAAAGTGCATGCAAAAGCGGGAGCGAACGGGTGAGGAGGCCATCGCCACCGCGGCCAAGTTCGAGCGCGCCAACTCTGTTGCGTATGCCAAGCTGAAGAAGCGCACTTACACGGCTGCAGATGCCATCACTGCCGCCAAAAATGCCATCGTTGATAACGGTCTTCCGGAGCAGTTGAACGAAATTAACGCAAAACTGGACGAAATGAAGCGTCACGGCATGGCTTTGGCGCTCATCTTCCAAGATTTTGTGCCGTATATTAAACTCATCTTCGGGCCGGATCGCATGAATATTTTCGCTGATGAATTATGCAAAAAGATCGACGGTTTCAAGTCTCTGAAAAAAGCGGCGGCCGAGATTCACGATAAGATTCAAGCTCTGACGAGTGAGATCGACGTCGAGGAATTCAAGCGCATGGTCGAAGAGTTCGAGCAAGTCGTTCACACGGAGTGCAACACGGTCTCCTCTCATTCCACTGCATACGTCAAGTCGTTGTCTGACATCGTCAAAGCTGAACGAGCTCTTGAAAGAGCAGAAAACGTTTACAAAAGTAAAGCGCCAAACTTCGTCATGCCGCCCATCGGCGACAAACTTGCCAAGTTTAACGATGATAAGGCGGCGTGGAATGGCGCGCTCAAGGACGCACAAGACGCCGTCACGATCGCTAAAGAACGCTCAGTGGCAGATTTGAACGCGCACAAGGAGAGCTTTGATAATTTGTTTATCAAGAAAGATTCCACTTTCCACTCATTTATCATTGTGGCGATTGAAAATGCCTGTGCGATCGTCACCGAAGCGCACAAGACAATCAAAGCGGTGAAGGCGCGTCAAATCCGCGACGCAGCTGAAGAGCCCGAAGCAGAAGAGGTGATCGAGGTTCCTGAGGTCGATTTCTCCCAAGCAGATGCGAGCCAGAAAGAAGCCGAAGTCTCCAAGGCTGAAGCTGAAGCGAAAATGAAGGAAGCGGAAGAAGCCGAAGTCAAGGCAAAGGAAGCCGCCGAGGCGGCGGAGAAGGCTCGACAAGTCGCGATTCGAGAGGAAAATGAAGCAAAACAAGAGGTACTACTTCGCAAGGCTGCCGAAGAAGCCAAAAAAGCTGCCGAAGAAGCCAAGGCGAAGCAAGAAGCTGAAGCCAAGGCCGAGGAAGCCGCGAAGATTCAAGCCGAAAAGGAAGCCAAGGCAGAGAAAGAAGTCGCGAAGGCGGCAAAGGCGCTCGAGCAACAAGTCTCCATTGCCGAGAAGAAGGCTGAAAAAGAAGCCTCGAACGCGGCTTCTCAGCAAGATGCAGTCGACGCGGTGCGCGATGCAACCATTAAGGAAACTTTAGCAAGGGCTTCGAGTGTTAAGGAGGTGTCGATTGCGAACGCTGAAGCGTCCATCGGCACCGAGCTTTAAGGATCGCCCCGCCAAAAAAGAGCAAAAGCGCATCACAAACGCACGCATAATTATAATGAACGGGCTACTGGTACCCCGTATGCGGTATGAAACAGACGAAACATTGTAAATAACATCTACATGTCGCCTACTGAGCCGCCGCGCTCGACGCCTTGCGGGAAAAGGACTTCTTGAGTTTCTTTGAAACTTCCGGCTTGCGCGCGACGGTGAGGTACATCACCGTGTAGGTTCCCGTCTTACCCCCAGCAACGAGCGCGTCTGCACCCTTCTTCAAGAACGTACTCACGTTCACGCTACCCTTGGGCGCGATGCCCACCTTCTCGAGAGCGAGAACGAAGTAATGCGTGATGTTACGACCCCACGACGTCGTCTTGAACGACCAAAAGTCGCGAAACGGCGACCAACGGCGGTACGGGTCGATCGGTTCGTACCACGGAATATCCGCGGTTTTCACCAAATCTTCTTCTTCGAGGATTTCAAACCCAGCCTTTTTCAACGCATCCAAGACTTCGTGCGTCGTTCTAGCCGTCGGCAAACCGTTCCCGAGCAAGATATCTTGACGAATCGCCCGGTGTTCGGGGTTCTTTTCGTCGTATTCATCCGTAAGGCACCATTCGTACGACGCGAAAATCCCCCCCGGTTTCAACACGCGAAATATTTCAGAGTAACAACCCACCGCATCGGGCGCGTGGCACGTGGCCTCGATCTGATACACCCCGTCGTAGGTGTTATCCGGCTTCGGAATGTTCATGAAATCCGCCTTGACGAAGTCGCAGTCGTCGTGTCGTCCGGTTCTTCGATTCATCGTCTCCCCGCGCGAGATTTGAAACGCATTATTATTCAACCCCGTCACCGACGCTCCCGTGAACGCCGCGATCTCTCGCAGCGGTCCACCGACGCCGCACCCGACGTCCAGCACTTTATCCCCTCTTCGCGCGCCGAGCTTGCTCGCCAAGTAATGCTCGTGCCTCGCGATCGACTCCCGCAGCGTCTCCCATCGGTACCGATGCGCGAAGTGAAACGACTCCCCCCATCCGTACTCGTAAAACGACGTCGCGAGATCGTAGTACTTGTTCACCACGTCCGCGTAGTTCCCCGTGCGCGTCGAATCGTCTTCGTGTTTAAAGTAATCCTCGTACGCCTTCGTCGCCCGCGCGGTGTCGCCCTTCGCGATCTTCCCGCCCATCAGCGACAGCTGCGTCGGTCCCTTCGCGTTGCTCGCCATCGTCGCGCTCGCGTCGCGTCGCCGCGCGTCACCGCGTCGCGGTGTGCGTCGCATCGCCGCGTCTCGATCGCCGTCGCGTCGGTCGCGCGATCGATTCGATTCGATTCGAGTCGACCGTCGCGCGCGCGCGCGGCGGCGCACCGCGGCGCGCGCGCTCGACGGCGCGCGCGGCGATGCGCGGGGTGCGCGCCGCGCGCGCGCTCGCGCTGGCGACGACGGCGGCGGACGAACGACGCGGCGACGCGGGCGCGTCGACGGGCGCGCTCGGCGCGCAGGGCGACCGCGCGCTGCTCGTGATCGACGTGCAGAACGATTTCGCGGCGCCGAGCGGGGCGCTGACGGTGCGGGGGGGGGACGGCGTCGCGCGCGCGTGCTCGAGGTGCGTCGAGGCGTTCGACAGGGTGGTGTTCGCGCAGGATTATCACCCGGCGGGACACGAGAGCTTCGCGAGCGAGCACGCGGGGAAGGCGCCGTACGACGAGGTGGAGCTCGCGTACGGGACGCAGACGCTCTGGCCCGATCACTGCGTGCAGGGGACGTGGGGATGCGCGTTTCACGACGATTTAGTGGTGCCGGCGAGGGCGATGGTGGTGAGAAAAGGACACAACCGGGACGTCGATTCGTACAGCGCGTTTTTTGAAAACGACCGACGGAGCGATACGGGTCTGGATGAGTACCTCAAGAAGGAAGGCGTCAAACGCGTGTACGTCGTCGGATTAGCGTACGACTTTTGCGTCAAGTACACCGCGTTAGACGCGAAACGATTGGGATACGACGCGTACGTCGTGCGGGATTGTTGCGCGGGCGTGGCGTTGCCGGGAACGATGGAGGCGGCCGAGAAGGAGCTCGCGGACGCGGGCGTCGTCGTCCTAGAAACGCTTCCCGCGTAGCGCGCGACTTTTTATACGCATTGTTCGACGTTAGCCGTCGTTTGTAAACGACGTACGCATTCAGCCCTCGTTTGAACCGCCGTCGCCGACGCTCGCGCGCGTCCCCGCCGTCGCCGCACACGCCGCCGCTCGCGGCGCCGACTCGACATGCCGTCCACGGTGCGCGCGCGCTCGCGCGAATCGCTCGCTCGCTCGCTCGCTCGCCCGACCTCGCGCGCGAACGAGGCGAGGCGAATCCGCACGACCCGAAAGAAAACTCGACTGACGCGCAACCTCGCAGGCGAGCGTGCGCCGCGCGCAAAAAAACGAACGCGAGACGACGAAAGCGATCGAGCAGTCCGCGGCGGCGAAAAAAGCGGAAGAAGACGCGCACTGGGCGGCGCACGGGGACGGAAAGAAGAGCAAGGCGGCGCAACGCGCCGAGATGGACGCGGCGGCGGCGGACGCGAAGGCGGCGGCGCGCGCCGAGGCGAGACGGCAGGCGGCGGAGGAAGAGGCGGCGTTCTCGGGGGCGAAGAAGGCGCCGGCGAAGAAGGTGACGGCGTATGATTTGGCGCAAGGGAAAGAGATGGACGCCAAGGCGAGGCTCAAGGCGAAGTTTGCGGCGAAAAAGGCTGAACAAAAAATACAAGAGTCTGACGAATACGACGACGCGGTTTTGCGAGCTAACGAAAATAGAAGTATCGACGTGGTCTCGGCGAGCGGCGTCGACGCCGCGCTGGATGCGCTGACGGTCGAAGAGCGATCGGCGTCGCCCGCGCCGTTGAGCGGTAAAGCTGCGTACGCTGCGTTTGAGGCGGAAAAACTCCCCGAACTCAAGGCTGAAAAGCCGGGCCTGCGTAAGCAGCAATACGCCGACTTGATGAGTAAACTCTGGGCCCGCTCGCCGCAGAATCCTCAAAATCAAAAGTAGCGCGGTCGAATAACGCACCGACTCAACGAGCACGCTCCGGGCGCGCGCGTTCGCCGCGGAATCCCAAAAATCAAGACGAATTAGCGCGGGCGAGTCCGGATTTGAATATCATTAAAATATCCGTCGAAGCGCGTCGCGCCCTCAAACCTCATCCATCCCGCGTCGTCCTCTAATCAATAATGACGCGTCCATGAAATTAATACACACTCGAACGTTCGCTCGAACGCCGAAAAAAGCTCACTTCGCCTTTGTCCCATCCTTCGAGCTCACCGTCTTGCGTCCATCGAAGTGTTTCCGTCTCGCCTCGCTCGCGCGCGCGGCGAACGTCTGCCAAAATCCAACCACCGCGCGCTCGCTCCTCTTCGCGCCGCTCTCGCGCTCGACGAATCGATTCACGCGTCCGTCGTCCATCGACGATCGCGTCGAATCATCATCCGTGGACGCCCTCGCGCGCGCCGTCCTCGGCCGTCGCGCCGCCGTCGCCGCGCGCGATCGCGCCGCGGGCCCTCGCGTCGTCGCGCGCGCCGCGGTCGCGCCGCGCGTGAGCATGCCGCGTCGCGTCGCCGACTGCGGTCGTCGGCATCGCGCGTCAGAGGCATGCGCGCGACGACGCCGCGCGTCGCGCCCGGCGTCGCGCCCGCGCGCGACGGACGACGACGCGGCGTCGCGCGTCGCGTCGTCGCGCGCGCCGCGGGCGCGGACGAGGCCGCGGCGCCGCCGCGCGGGAAATCCGAGGCGTACGACCAGGCGCGCGTCGCCGTCGAGCGCGCGCTCGAAAAGTCGACGAAGCGCGCGACGAAGCGCCGACGGTCGAGCGGGCGAGCGGTCGGGAAACCGGCGCGGTTGGCGGTGGAGCTGCCGGTGAACGATGACTCGGACGCGGCGCTGATCGAGATGGCGACGGGGACGCTGGGCGACGGCGCGAGAGACGCGACGGCGGTGTTCGGAAGGGCGAGCGCGGCGAAACTGGCGCGAGAGATGGGAAGCGCGATGGAGTGCGTGAGCGTGGATGACGCGTGGACGGCGGCGGACGCGGCGGCGAGGGATGGGATCATCGCGTTGGTCGGAGTGCCGAGCGATCGGGTGGAGGCGGCGATGCGCAAGTGTCGAGCGGGAGAGGGAAGGCCGACGGTGTGCGTGAACGTGGAGTGGGAGCACGACGGCGACGGGGGGTTGGCGTGGTCGATGTCGCGACAACAGGCTGGGGTGGACGACGCGGCGCCGAGCGATGTGGAGGCGTTTGCGAATTCGTTCGTCGTGGTGTACTCGTTCCTGCCGCTGAATATCCAAGCGTCGATGTTCGCGTCTTCGCTCGAGGGCGCGGTGTTTAAGTGCGTGCGAGGAGGCGCGCCCGCGGGAACGCCGTGGCGAATCTTAGTGAAAGAGAAGGGCGCGTTCGCGCAGGTCGGGGCGATGCAGCGGCGACCTCAGCAAACGGATTTAGAGGCGGCGTTGTACAACTCCATCGCAGCCAAGTCGCCCGTGAACGAAGCCGTGGGCAAAGCCAGCGGTTTCTTCCGCGGGCTCATGAACAAGGACAAGTGAGTAATAAATAATATCGCATCGCCAACTCCGTAGTGATCGTCGTCTCTACCGCCGCGCGCGCGCCGAAAGTCACCCGTATCAAGACGAGCGTCGTCGCCGAACACTAAAGCTCGCGCGACACATCTCGCAGCGGCGGTCGTCGCGCGCACCATGTCCTCCATGTACGGCGCCAGTCCGAGCGAAGACTCAGGTAAGTCGGCATCGACGCCGCGCGCGCGATGTGCGCGCCCGCTCGCGGCGTCGTCATCCTCGACGCAACACGTTTTCGCGCCCGAACACGACGCTCGATCGATGACTGACGCGGAGCGCGCGCAGGATTATTGAATCCCGAACGACGACGCCGAAGCATCCCGCTCGCGATGCAGGGCGCGGTAGTCATGGCGTTCGGGCTCGGGATCGCGTACTTGATGTATAGGTTGACGGTGGATGACGACGACGGAATTAGAGTCATTCGCGCGACGGAAGATTTCCCGTGAGCGGTGCGCGGTGGGTGGTGAGCGTATCCTATATATTTGTAATACAAGTGAAAAAGTTCTATAATGCCGTTTCGTAACGTCGTCGTCGTCGTCGTCGTCGTGGTTAGTCGTATTGCGTCAAATCAAACGTCAGCACCTTGGAGCACGCCTGCGAGACGTCTCGCGTGACGCCGACGAGAGCATCCGCCTTGTCGTAAAAGTAATCCTTCAAAGAAATTACGATGGACTGAGTGCCATCCTTACCATCCTTGCCATGCGAGCGCGCAGCCATGAACTTGGCGAGCTTTTCGACGTTCACCTTATCGAGCGCCGCGTCGACTTCGTCGAGGACAAAGAACGGCGAGCTTCGGTAAGAGTGAATCGAGAACAAGAGCGCAACAGCAGCGATCGTCTTCTCACCGCCAGAAAGCTGTTCCATTTCACGGAAACGCTTCGTGGGCGGCATGGCGGTGAAGTTGACACCGTGCAAGAAAGGATCTTCGTTGCTTTCGAGGCTCAAGTATGCCTGACCGCCGAGCGGGTGGCTCGCACTTTGCGTCAACTCCTTGTACAGAACGTCGATAGAGTCGGCGATATGCTGGAAAGCATCGAGGAAGATGGAGCGTCGTCGACTTCGCACATCCTCGAAGGCGTCGGTCGCTTCTTTCACTCGCTCTTTCGCCGCTTCTAATTCTAACGTCTGCAATCGTTCCTTCTCCTTGATCGTCTCGTACTGCTCGAGCGCCTTCATATTCGGCTCCAATCGAGCAAGCTCGATCGAAGTCTCATCAATCTTGATTCTAAGTTCATTCTCCTTGCCTTCGCGCTCAAACTTGCTTACTTGCTTCAAATCGCTCCTCAAGTTGGAGTAGTCGAGGACGACGTTCCCAGCGGTGGACGTTTCGCCGTCAACTTCCATGGCGTCGCCGTCGTTTTCACCAGCGCCGAGCGCGAGCACGCGCGGAAGTTCCATTTGTTCCATCGTCGCGTTTGAGATGATACCATTGCGAATCTCGCGCTGCGCATCGATTTCGTTTTGGCTGGAAGAGAGCTTCTTGTCGAGTCGAGCTGTTTCTTGCACCGCCATCGTAGTCTTCTCCTTGAGCACCACAATGTCACTTTCGAGCGCCTTGGCTTGCGCCTTGGCTTGTTGATGCTCAGTTTCCATCTCCACAAGCTTATTCTTCGATTCATCGAGTTCTTTCATCGCATTCACCGCCGAAGCTTCGAGCTCAGCGAGTTCAGCTTTGTATCTCGCGATCATGCCTTCGGCGGATTTGACTGGGCCCTCGGTGTCGCGGCTCTTCTCATAATTGAGCTGTTCCTTCCACTTCGAGCGTTGTGACGCAAATCTACTCTTCTCTTCGGCTTCTTTCTGCTTGCGCATCAAGTGTTCGTTCTCATACACGCGAATATTCGCAATATTGAGAGTCTTGACAAACGAGGCGTAAATTCCGTCGATGATGGTGTGAATTTGTTTGTCAAGCGCCGCAACCTTGGTCGCGCCTTCTTTGCTCGCTTTCTGCGCCGCCGCAAGTTCTGGTTTGGATTCTTCGAGAGATGAGACGATGACAGCCTTGTCGCGCGCTAACTTGGCGAGTTTATCCTTCAACGCCTTCATATCGGCTTGCAAGAATTGCGTGTCCTTTTCAATCGTCGTCTTTTCCGTGATCACTTGTTGCTCCTCGAGCATCAACGTAGTCAGACTCTTCATAGCGGCAAGCTCATCTTCGAGTTTCATCTTCTCTTGGCGCGTGTTTTCGACGTCCATTCGACTGAATCGGTTCGCTTTCTCGGCTAAACCTGAGGAAGAACCACCGGTGAGACGCCCACTCTTGTCGACGAGTGTACCATCCAGCGACACTGACTTGATTCGTTGCGCGCCGCCAAAGGCCAACTTCTTCGCTTCAGCGTGCGTATCACACACCACAGTGTCACCACACGCGAAGAGAATGGCACGTTCGCGCGACTTATCAAACTGAAGAACATCGACAATCAAACGAGAGCTGCCTCCGAGGTGACGCAAGCGTTCATTGATGGCTTGAACTTTGATCTCCTTCAATGGAATGAACTGCATCGATTGAATGCGTTGTTCTTTCAAATACTGAATGCACTCCTTCGCCGTCTTAGCATCTTCAACGACGACAGCATCGGCTTCACGACCGAGCACAGTGATGACGGCGAGCTCATACTTCTTTTGCGTCACCTTGATGAGCTCAGTGAGTCTACCATGCACACCTGGGAACATTCGCTTCATCGTCGCAATAGCTTCGAGCGCCTTGGTTTCGCGTTCATTTTGCTTACGGTCGGCCTTGGCTTCTCGGAGCTTGGCGTTGAGGGCGTCAATCTTTTCCTTGAAGAGGTCTTGTCGGCTGCGCACCGTGCGCTTCTCATCGGCAAGTTCCTTAAGTTTCTTTTCAAGTTTCTTCAGCTCTCCCTTGTTGACCGTCTCAGTCTGTTGCAACGTCTTTGATCGATCAACTTCGCGCTCTTCTTGTTCTTCCAAGAAAGAAAGACGAGATTGAAGCTCCGAGGTCTTGCTCGACAAACGAGACGCCGCCTCCTCATCTGTGTTGAGCTGAGACATCAGTTGATCGCGTTCGGTTTTCAACTTGAACGTAGCCGCGCCTGATTCGATTTTCTTCGCGTTGTACTCGGCTCGTTGTTCGGGCGTCAATTCAAACTTCGAATCTTGCTCCATTCGACGCTTTTGGTCTTGATCGAATAGCGCCTCGGCGTTGTCGATGTTGGCCAAATGTTGCTCCATGTTTGCGATTTCCTTGGCTTGGTTCTCCGCGTCTCGCTTGGACTTGGTGAGTTGCGCCTGTCCAAGTTCCAATTTCTTCTGAACTCGAGTCGTCTCTTCTTTGATCTGATTCACGCGCGGCGCATGGCTGGAAATCGTACCCTTGAGCGCTTCAATCTTACGGTTGAGCGCCAAGTGCGTCTTATCCTTGGTCATTTTCTCCTTGCGCTTGTCCTCGTATTCCTTGAGCGATTCCTCATTCGCAGCCACGTGCTCGTCGCGAACTTCACGCACGTTTCTCATCTCATCACGAACGCGGTCTATGTCGGCATCGATGTGATAGAGCTTGAACAGAGTGCTTTCAACCTTCATCTGATTCACGCGTTCTTGAAGCGCCATGTGCTTCTCCGCCTCTTCCTTTTGCTCGCGCATCTGCTTCTTCTGCGTCATCAAAGACTTCTTTTTAGTAAAGCTCGTGTGTGCTTCGTCCTCTGCACGTTGCTTCGCCCGCTCGTTCGTCGTATATCTCTCCGCGTACTCATCCGAACCAGAAATTTGTTCAATCAGCGTCGTCAACTCCTTCGGCGTTTTCTGCGCCACCGCCTCGATGTCGCCCTGATACACCAAAAAGTTTCGCGCCTTGACCAGAATCCCGTACGACTTCAATCGTTCGTTGTACTCCTCCGACGTCAATCGTTGGTTATCGATCTCGTAATGCGTCGTCCCGCTCGCCTCGATGACTCTCGAGAACAAAATCTCTCGCTCATTCTCCGGTTCGTACGCCAACGTCACCCGAGCGCTTCGTCTATTCTCACTCGCATCCGCCAAGTCCACCGTGTAGATCAAATCCTTAAACGTCGTCCCTCTCAACTGTGCGCTTCGCACCCCGAGCACGAACGATATCGCATCCATAAGATTCGACTTCCCGCTCCCGTTCGGCCCCACGACGCTCGTAAAGGATTTAAAAGGTCCGATCTGATGCTTTCCCTTGTACGACTTAAAATTCTCCACCTCGATCCGATCGATCCGTCCGCGCGCCGCCGTCGGGCGTTTCATCGCCGCGTCGCCCACCGTCGCCATCGCGCGATCCATCCTCGTCGCTCGCGTCCGCGCGTTTCCCGAATCTTCGCGCGCGTCGGTTTGAAATTTCAAAAATCAAAATCCACCGTCGAGTCGCGTCGTCGTCGTCGTCGTCCACCGCGCGCGCGTCGTCGCCGCGCGATGCGCGCCCGAGTATCGCGCGCGAGTCCTCGCGCGTCGGCGTCCGTCGCGCGCGCGCGTCGGCGTGTGCGCGCGTCGTCGCGCGTCGGCGTCGAGCTGTCGGTCGCGCGTGGTCCGGTATTTGAAACAGGTCTTGCATTACAAAAAGCGGCGACGGCGCCGGCGCGCGCCGGCCGCGGCGCCCGCGGAGCGCGACGCGCCGCGCGGCGCGTCGAGGGCGACGACGAAAATGTCCTCCGTCCGTCGCAATCGACGATACGCGCACATGCGCGTCGCGCTCGACGCGAGCGGGTACTTTAGCGTGGATTCGATGCGCGCGCGCGACCCGCGCGCGTTCGATGAAATCGTCGGCGTGGACGTGCGGAAGGGCGACGCCGAGCCGGAGACGGCGGCGGAGGACGGCGCGGGAGAGCGGATACTGGCGCGCGAGCGCGCGCGGGAGGTTCGAGCGGCGGCGGAGGCGCGATGGGAGGAAGAGTTTGGAGACGCGAGCGCGAGCGACGCGCGATTCGGAGACGCGTTCGCGAGCTCGAGCGGACGCGCGGTCGGACGCGGGGCGGCGAAGACGGACGGTAAGGTGAGCGATGCGGCGTGGCGCAGGGCGATGTTCGAGGGATGGGATGGGGCGACGGTGGACGGCGACGGCGACGGCGACGGCGACGCGCGCGGCGAGCGGCGAGCGGCGACGACGGCGGAGGAAGCGACGGAAGAAGCGACGTTCATCGTCGACGTCGATGAGTACAGAGCGTCTCGCGGGCGGTCGAGGACGTACATCTCCCAGGCCGAGTACGTGTCGCGCGCGGCGGATTTTGAACGCGTCATGCGAGAGCGCTTTCTCGCCGGCGGCGACGACGGTTTCGATTACCTCTCCGTCGACGCCGACGCCGCGCTCGACGCTCACTGGCGACGCGAGATCGACCAGGACGCCGAGGACAAATACTTTGACGAAGATTAGCGCGAAAATTAGCACAATTGTCATAGCCAAACGTAGCGTCGAACGCGCGTCGTCGTCTCGTGACGAGACTCTCGTCGCGCGTTCGTCACAGAATCCGCGCGCGCGCGCTCGAGGGCCGCACATCACCGCACGGGACACCCGCGCGAGACGATGAACGATAAGAACGAGCAAGCGCTCACCGCGCTCGCGCGTGAGCCCGGGAATAAGACGTGCTTCTCGTGCGTCGGACCGGGGTCTTTGGTGCGTCCTTCGTCGTGTTTCGACGAGATTATCGACGAGACTTTCGCATCTTTCGCGCGCTCGAACGGCGCGCGGCGCCCCGCGCGCGCGCGCCGGCGACGGCGCTACTTTTGCGCGCGGTATACCGCGCGCGCGGGTGCGAAACCGAAGGAACGCGCGTGGATGCTCGTGAACGTTGAGATGAGTTCAGCGGATGACTGACCGCGACGACTCCGCGACGCAGGCGCCTCGCTCGGTGTGCGTGCCGTTCGGAATATTCGTGTGCACGAGATGCTCGGGGATATTCAGAGATTTCAATTTTAGGATTAAGAGCATCAGTGCGTCGACGTTCTCGGGAGATGAGGTCGAGATGTTGCGAAGGAAAGGCAACGAGGCGGCGCGGCGGACGTTTTTAGCGCGCTGGAATCCGGCAGAACCGTTGCCGCAGAGTGGTAATACAGTGAGAGGAAAGGTGTGGATCAAGGCTGTTTTCGTGGATAAGTTGTACTACGACGACGCCGGGGCGGGGAGCGCGGTGGGGGGTCAGGTGGCTCCGGCGACGCCGGCGGCACAACCGGCGGCGACGAAAGCGCCAGATTTGTTTGGCGGCTTATTTGATTCGCCGGTGCCGGCTCAAGTTGCGCCTACCACACAGCCGCCGCAACAAACCGCCGCGCCGGCTCCGGCGAGCGGGGCGGATTGGACTTCGTTTGCGACAGCCGCGTTTGACTCTCGACCGCAAGCTGCAGAAGCACCTAGCTTCGGGTTTGAGCCACCGCCAGCCGTCGCCCGACAATCGTATGCCGCGTCGGTGCCAGAACCGGCGAGCGTCGCGCCCGTATCGCAAGCTCCGGCGGCACCTACGCAGCAATCTGATTTGTTCGGAGGTTTGACCATCGAGACACCCGCAGCGCCTGTCGAGACTCCTGCAGCGCCTGCATCTCGGCCTGCTTTAGAGGAAGACTTTTGGACCCTATCGCCGCAGGTTCCGCCGCAACCGCACGTCCATCCGCGGGTGAACGCACCAGGGATCCAGCAGTACCCAGCGCAAATGCCACCCCAGATGCAAATGCCAGGAATGATGCCGCCCCAGATGCAACAAATGCCGGGGATGATGCCGCCGCAGATGCAACAAATGCCGGGAATGATGCCACCGCAGATGCAACAAATGCCGGGGATGATGCCGCCGCAAATGCAACAAATGCCGGGAATGATGCCGCCGCAGATGCAACAAATGCCGGGAATGATGCCGCCGCAAATGCAAATGCAAATGTCGGGAATGATGCCGCCGCAAGTGATGGCTCCAGTCAACGCGCAAACGATGCCGCAGCAGTCGCAGCAACCGCCAGTGCAACAGGAAGCACCGCCGGTGGAGCCGGAACAGCCAGATCCATTCGCATCGTTCGGTGAATTGACGGGAATAAAGTCGAAGACAGGGCCACCTCCAGCACAAGCGGTGCCAGTCCCATCGCAAGCCCCAGAAGCAGATGTTTTTGGATCTTTGCCTAGCCAAGAATCTCAGCCGCCGCCGGCTGCGCCACCAACAGTAGCTCCGGTGGCGCCGGTTGCCACCGCGGCGCCGCCACCAGTGCCGGCGAAGCCGGTGAATCTGGGTCCCATGGGATTCCCGATGCCAGTTTCGCAGCCGCCAGCGCCGGCCACAGATACGCATCAAGCGATGATGTTTGAAGACATCAAAGCTCATTCGGCAGGAGATTCCTTCTCGTTTGCGCCCGTGGACTCGCCGCAACCAAGTATCTCGAAGCCTGCGCCCATACAACACGCGCCTGTAGCCGCGCCAGGCACGGCGCAGCCTACGGCTACGGCGGCGCAATATAGCGCCGATAACCCTTTCGCTTTCATCTAAGCATTTTGATAGTTAGCGAATTGTAGCGCGCCCTAGCCGAACCAGAAAGAATCGAGAATGTAAGGAATAAGAAATGGTTTGATAACAATGCCTGGCTAAATTTGAAGCGTCGCTTCGTACGCTTCAATAGATTTGAACAGTTCGGAGAAATTACCCTTGCCGAACCCACCGCATCCGGCTGCTTGCTCAAATGATTCCGAGTCCGCTTTTCTACGCATGCAGCCTATGCGCTGGATGATTTCTAAAAATAACGTCGGCCGGTCGCCCACGGGCTTCGTGAAGACCTGAATCAATACGCCCTGGTCGTCCTTATCGACGAGCAAACCCAACTCTTCGACAAGCGCGTACTGCTCATCGTTCAAAGCATCGCCGATTTTCGCCTTGAGTTGCTTGTAATAGTCATCGCTTGCCGGCGCTTGAAAGTCGAATCCGCCTCGCAAGTGCGAGTACTTGCGCATTTCTCGCACCGTCGCAAAGATGTCATCCGTTTTCAACGCCAAGTGCTGCAACCCAGGGCCATTGTTTTGCTCAAGATATGTTTGGATTTGACTCTTCCGCTTCGTCCCGAACGTCGGCTCGTTCACAGGCAATAACACGTACTCGTTATTGTTTGCCAACACCATGCTATTCAACCCGCTATCGATCGTTCCGATGTCCTCCGCCGTGAACTCAGCAAACTCGTGAAAGCCCGTGACTTTGGTGATATAATCCACGGTTTCGATCAAATCGTGCACGTTACCGACGGCGTGATCGAGGCGCTGCAACCCATACGACACATCTGGCGCATCGCGCGTCGCCGAATAATTGCACAGAAAGTCTCCGTCAAATCCATCCGTCGCGTTGACGAAGCGCAAGACGACATCGCCATATAGCTCAATCTCCGCGATGACTTGTCCACCCTTCACACATCCGTCGTCTACTGTGTGTGTCAAAACCGTCGGCGCCAGCACGCCACGCGCACCGCGTTTCACTGCCTCCTCATACGCCGCGCGCGCGTCTTTGACTCGCACGCCCACCGCGCGCGCCGCCAGCCCGTGCTTCTCAAAAAATCGCATCATCGCCCGTCCCTCGTGTCCCGGATGCGGCGCTTCCCCTCGACTACCTCCGCTCTCGACTCCGTACGGTGCGGTGAACACGAACGTCAGATCGTTCGACTTCATCGCGTACGACGCGTACGTCCCGTTCCCCGTGCTCGCGTCGCTCTTGCATCGCAGCCCCATGCCTAAGCCAACCCCGAACCTCGCCGCCGCGTTCGTCGCATCCCCGCACCAAAACTCGATGTGGTCAAACTTTTCACACTCGAACGCGTCGCTCAGCGGGTTCGATCGCACGAAGTTCGCGCACCCGACCAACTTTCGTTTACTCGGGACGGTCGCCATCGTTGACGCTTTATCTTATCGCCGTCGTCGCCGTCTCTCGCGCGCGATTCGGTGGCGTCGAGCGAATGGCGGCGATATATTTCGACGCGTTCGCGCGCGCTTTCGAGCGTCTCGTCGCGCGCGCGCGTCGTCGCGTCGTTTTGTGTGGTGACGTGGCGCCGCGCGCTGGTGGCAGCGGCACCGCCGCCACGGCATTGCGCGACGCTGCGACGCGCGCGCGCGACGCCATGCCCGCCGTCGCCGATGACGCGCTCCCTGAAGACGCTCGCGAGGCGCTCGACGAGTTTGAGGCGGCGACGGAGGCGATCGAACGCGCGCTCGAGCCGTTTCTCGACGCCGACCGCAAGGCGCTGACGAAGGAACTGCGGCCGTTGGAACGCGCGGAGGTGCACTGCGAGGCCGCGCGCGCGATCGTCGCGCTGTTTGGGATGTACCTGAAGACGCTAGGCGTCGATCCGGAGAAGCACGCGACGGCGAAGGAGATGAAACGGGTGGAGGCGTACAGGAAGAAGATCGAGGAGACGCGAGCGAGGCTCGGGGACGGCGCGCGGGGGGCGAGCGCCGGCGGGCGAAAGGCGAGCGTGGACGTGGAAACGGCGGCGAAGGCGATTAAAGATGGTGTTGGTTCGCCGGGAGATCTGTTGAAGGCGAGTTTGGCGGCGGCAGGGGGTGATAAGGGGGACGGCGGCGAAGACGGTAAGGAGGACGGAGGTAAAAAGCGCGCGGCGTCGGCAAACAAAGGCAAGGGTTCAAAGAAAGCGAAGAAGAAGTAGGTCGAAGAACTAGGTTCGCGCGGAGCGGTTGTAACACTAGTAACACCAGTTATTTAAATTTTGTCTTTTTCGTACATTTACACACGACTCCTTTCATGGGAGAAGGATGCCACTTGTTTGCCTAGCCGAGACTGTCGGTCTCGGCGAGCCAAAAAGTGCGCAGCTGCGGTTCGGTCAAAAACTATCCTATATGGCCTTGCGACCTTTTAATAAACAAAAAACAGCCCATTCGATTAGACGAAGGAACCTTCAAAGCAAAAATCGTTCAACGTTACACACGGCGTCACCGTCCTCGAGACAACGTCGAGGCGCCAGTTTACGCTGCCGCGGGCGCTTGTCTGGGTTGTATTCGCGTCCTTCGACGCTTGCTGATGTGCAAATCAATCACACCCGGACACGTGTGCTGCACGGTGACTGAAGCAGCCACATTGACAACACTCAAAGTGCCTTGCTGTTCCCGTTCGACGACACCTACGGCGCTGTTTAACGCGTCAAAACGCGGACTCGTCGGCGGCTCTTGCGAGTTCGCCTTGATGATCACGTGCTCAATGCTGCCGCTGTTACTACGATCCAATCGATTTTCGCGAGCCATTTGCTTGGAATTGGTGCTTGTGCGCGGTTTAATTCCTTTTCGCGGCGAATTTGGCGCCGAACTCTCGTTACTCTTCAGCTTCATCTCGTGCAACATTTGTAACAGTTCGGGCTGCGTCATCGCCTGCAAGGTGGGAATTTCATCCTTGTAATCGTTGATGTCCATATTTGTACAGATGGTGCCGCCTTCTACCGAAGCCTTGAATATTGCCGCCCGATCGTACGCCCGCGCGGCCTCTTCTTCGCTGAAAAAGAAACCAAGATGCAACTGTTTCCGCTGCACGTTGATTTGCGCGTGGTACTTGCCGGTTTGCCGCAACAGAGAAACCCCTCTGTAGAGCGACGTTCTCGAATCGTGTCTGCGCGCTTGCGCCTTCAAGTTTGTCACCAAATCTTTATGCACCAATTTGTTCGCACCATCACCCTTCCCCGTGTTACTTTGCTCTGAATCAGTCTCGCTGAGATCCGTCGGCGACTTTGAACCCGACGACGCGCGCCCGCGCGGCCTCGCCGTCGCCGTCCCGTTTCGAAGAGCTTCCATCCCTCGACCCGGCGTGCCGACCTCGGACTCGCTCGGACTCGACCTCGCGAACTGTGTCCCACCTCCAAAAACATTCACCGACAGCGGGGCATCGCTCGAGCGTCCGGAACCGGAATCGCCCTCCGCGTCGTCCCCGCGCGCCGTCGTCCGCGCCTTGCCAATCGTCCTCGGGACCCCGATCGGCAGCCCGTGCGTGGCGCTATCGTACGTGTACGCCCCCATGCCGCGCACCGCGCGTTCACGCGCTCGCGTTCTTATTCCCTCGCGTTTCCTTCGCGATCGATCGCGCGCGCGCGTCGCGGCGTCCCGTCGACGTCGCGCGAACACTCAAAAGCGCGCGAGGGTCGGCGCGCGCAATCGTCGAGATTTCCGCGTCTCGCGTCCGCGCGCGCGCGGTTTTGCGCGCGCGCGAGATTCGGGCGCGTGAACGAACGCGAGCGCGCGCGGTTCGTCGCGCGATCGGCGCGCGCGCGTCGCGGACGTCGGCGTGTGCGGGGAAGATTGCGGCGGGGGACGGAGCAACCGACGCGCGCGCGCGAAGATGCTGACGCGGACGGCGCGATGGGTCC
>Ga0228649_1000263_pt1 | contig 23305 bp, 17 predicted proteins | sample 61DmetaG_FD_190074 | JGI IMG/M metagenome (GOLD analysis project Ga0228649, IMG submission 190074) | Seawater microbial communities from Monterey Bay, California, United States - 61D | ecosystem: Environmental > Aquatic > Marine > Coastal | place: USA: California | collected 2016-10-31 | reverse complement strand
CTCCGGGTCGGCGATGATGTTCGCCGGCACGTCCGGCGTGCTCTCGCATATGCTCGCGCACGCGCCCATGGCGACGACGACGACGCGACGATGCGATCAATGCGGGTCGACGCGACGCCGCATCGTTCCTGAACACCATTTTCCATTCGTGGACGTCCCGACGTCGCGCCACGCGGCGACGCGACCGAGGGCTCGAACGCGACGAGACCGCGTTAAAATAGGCGGAATCTTCGCCGGCAAATTTAACGAACCCTTCGACGAGTGAACGCGACGCCACCATTTCTAGCTCGAGTTGCAATAGCGCCCAACTTCACTCTTCGACCCCATGGCGCGTCCTCGCGTCGATCTCACTCGCGTCGCGCCCGCGTCACCGCGCGCGTCGCGTCGCGCCGAGCGTCACCCGTCTCGCGCGCGACGAATCGCGGCCGCGTCCGCGTCCGCGTCCGCGTCCGCGTCCCCGTCGCTGCTCTTTGCCACCTCCGCCGCGCTGGAGCACGTGCAGTTGGGGCACCCGGAGAGCAACGCTCGCGTGCCCGCCATCTTAGACGCCCTCAAGGCGGGCGCTCTGACCCCCGCCGCGAGACCGGGTGAGGTGTTGGAGATCACAGACGTCGCGCCGGCGACGAAAAAGGCGCTCGAGCGTGTGCACGCGAAGAATTACTGCAACGGGCTCGAGTTGTTGTGCGCCACGCGAGCGCCGACGAATTTAGACACCGCACCGACGTACTGCACGCCGTCGAGCTTTCAAGACGTGATGCTAGGCGTCGGTGCGGCGACGCGATTGGTGGATGAGGTGATCGATCGCGCGAAGGAGACGAAAGAAAAGGCGCCGAGCGCGTTTGGTTTGATACGCCCACCGGGACACCACGCGGTGCCGCGAGGGGCGATGGGATTTTGTTTGGTCGGCACCGCGGCGGCGGCGGCGAGACACGCGCAGCTTAGAGGGCATAAAAAAGTGCTCATTTTCGATTACGACGTGCACCACGGTAACGGTACGAATGATATTTTCCGAGACGACGATTCCGTGCTGTTCATCTCCACGCACGAGGACGGGAGCTATCCGGGGACGGGGAAGATTACGGATATGGGCGAAGGCGATGGTCTGGGTGCGACTATTAATATACCTTTGCCTCCGGGAAGCGGTGATAAGGCGGTGTTGAGCGCTTTGGAAGAAATCGTCGTTCCGGCGGCGGCGCGGTTCCAACCCGACTTCATCATCGTCAGTGCCGGCTACGACGCGCACTGGCGAGATCCTCTCGCTGGGTTGACGTTTCGCACGGGAACGTACCATCGTCTTTGCACAAAGTTGAAAGAACTGGCGAATGAGATGTGCGGCGGGAAAATCGTGTTCTTATTAGAGGGCGGGTATGATTTGGTGGGTTTGAGCGAAGGCGTCGCGGATTCTTTCCGCGCGCTCTTGGGCGACGCCTCAACGGACGTCGGCGAGATTCCCGGGCTGAGAGACGAGCCCGATGATAAAGTGCGAAAGGTTCTCACCGAAGTCAAGGCGATGCATCAAGTTTAGATCGCGATGGATTGTTTTATTTTTATTTTTTAATGCTGCTGCAGCGCGACTTGATTTGCTTTTCAACGCGGTGCGGTCACGCGCGAATCGAAGACTCGGATACAATCTCGCAATCCTCACCGTTCACTGCGAGAGTCGACAAGCGTAAGGATTGCGCCGAGCGCGTGCGCACATTGAATCCGATCCGCTTCGTGGAGTACAACGCGATGTACGCGTCGTATCCGCGATCGCGCAACTCGAAGACGCGACCGTCCTCCGGCGCGTACATCGTGCGCGCGTCCGCACCGTACGCGCTACTTGAGTATAACACAACACCATCGCGCGCAAACTTGAACAAAATCTTCCACCCGCCGCTGATGCTTTCACCCGATGCGAGCACGATGTAAATGTCCATGCCAAACTCTGAAGATCCGTCTGCTTGCGGGCTCTCCCATCGAATATCCGTTCTCGCGACGCACCGCGGTTGATTCGGTGGCGGTGGCGAAAGTGGCGGTGGCGAAGGCGGCGGAGGCGAAGGCGGCGGCCGTTGTAAAGGTGGCGAAGTCGTCGACGCCGGCGCCGGCGTTGAAGTTGTCGGGTCGTTCACGGCGTTGAAGTTGTCGGGTCGTTCTCTCTGACGTTTGGCTAGAAATTCAACGACAGGATTCTCTACGATCTTACCCTCGATTTCGATGCTTTCGCGCGCCAACGCCTTCAACATCAGCGTCGACGTTGATTCCAACACTTCCATCGCCTGTCGCCTCGCTTCGTACGTTAGCTCTTCCTCGCGCGCCAGCGTCGTCGCCGCCCGCGCCGCGGCCTCCATCGAAACCTTCCCGCGCGCGCTCGCGTCGAAATCCAAGTCCGCGCACACGCCCCATTTTCCGTCCTCCTCCGCCACGCACCACAGCGCCCCGTCTCGTCCGTAGGGCACGCACTCGTTCACGAAGACGTCCTCCGCGAGCTCCAGCGGCCATTTGCACGAGCGGCCGTCCGCGGTGAACGTCGTCGCGCGCGCGCCCTCGATCGCGAGCGCCGTCGAGACGACGAGCGCCGCGCGCGCGATCGTCCGCGCGCGCTTTTTCGCGCGCGCCATCGCGCGATCGAGCGTCGTCGCGGCGTCGAGTGAGGCACGAGGATAAGAACAGTCACAAAAACAGTCACAAAAGGCGAACAGTCACACGATCGCCGCGCGACGGCGAAAAATTTCGAGTTCAAACCGCGCGCGCGCGCGAACCGCGACGCCGCAGCGCGTCGCGCGCGCGCGTCGGCATGCGCGCGGACGAATCGCTCGAAAGCGCGTGCGTGCGCGTCGTCCTCGGACTCGTGGGTAAGCGCGCGCGGACGCGCGGCGGTGCGGATGAGAAGGCGAGCGCGAGCGGGACGGCGTCGTCGTTCGACGCCGCGCGGTGTCGCGAAATCGTGCTCGAACAGCACGCGAAGCGCAGAAAGGTGAGAGGAGGACGCGTGGGTTCGGTGCGCGGCGTCAGAGACGCCGACGTCGATGATTTCGACGAGGACGACGAGGACGAGGATGATTACGCGCGCTTGACGGAGGCTGAAGTCGAGCGCGTGTTGCTCGCGATGCAAGACGCGATGGAACGAGAACTCGCGAACGAAGAGCGATTGATGAGCGAGCGCGCAGAGGTAGAATATCGCGAAGACGAGGAAGAACAGGAGCGGTTGACGCGGGCGATTGAGGCGTTTGAGCGATGGAAATTTCCCGAGGCGGAGGACGTCGGCGAGAACGCCGAGTCGAGCGGCGAAGACGTCTTGTGTCCGGTGTGCGCCACGAGACGGGTGCTTTACAACAGGCACGTGTTATTTTGCGCGTGTGGGGACTTTAGAATCGCGCGTGCCGATGAAAACGTAGGGTTGACGTACTTGAAGCGACGTTTGGCGGAGACATTTGAGGCACACGTCTCACGCGGGTGCGGCAACGCTGGTGGGCTTCGGTTTAGCGTGCGCGATGAGTACGGTTTAGATGCGTGCGTCGCAAAGTGTGAAAGGTGTTCGTTTTTAGAGATTGTGATGTAGATTGTAGAGTGCGTAGAGATTACTTGCTTCTCGTGTTTTACAGCTCGCGCGCGTTGCGTACTACTTTGCGTTCAGTGCTTCCTTTTCATCCCTCGCGGTGATAATCAAAGCAAATATATCTTCATCCGTCAACTTGTCTTCGTTGTGAAGTCGGCGAATGTGGTGCGCGATATTTTCATCGGTGTAGCCGAGCGCGACGCCGACCAAGGCTTGCTGAAACGCTCCTGCGATGTTTCGCGTCGCCTGAACGCCCATGGAGACGAGCGAGTTCGCGGTTTCCTTGGCGGTCTCGCGATAAATTACCGCTGTGATGCCGTTGGAGAACTCGGGGTTACCATCTTTATCCTCTCCCACTTGATACCTCGCTTCTGAAAGTCTCATTGAAATAGACGCATCCTGCGTCAACATGTCCTCAAGCGTCGCCGCTGCGAACGGGGCGCGAACGCTATCTTCGAGCGCATCCGTCCAGTCGCACACGATTTGCATCAACACCACATCTCGGTGACCGTGTTTCAGCGCCAAGAGTTCCCCCGTCATCTTCGTCGCGCTCTCCGTGGGGTCCTTGATGACTCGCCTCGAGTGCGCGCCGTCGCCCTCCGTCCAAAAGCGCGGGTTCTTCTTCACCGCTTGTTCTAACCCATTCAACGTCAGCGCCTTATCCACGCTCGAAACCAGCGTTAAAGCATCGCTTTCCCGTTCGACCCGTCGCTCGTACGACTTAATCGCGCGTTTAAACTTGTCCGCGTCTCGCACGTTTTTCAGCCTCGTCAGCGGCGTTCGCTCGTCCAGCAACGCTCCCGAGATCCCAATCCGCGCCTGATTCGCCCCGCCCTGATCCAATATCTGCGCCTTCTTCCCCTCTAACTCACCCTCGACGAGCTGTCGTCCACCCGTGCTCATCCCCACTCGCTTCACGACGAACCACCGCAGCGCGTCTCGCGTCTCGTCTTCATCCGCGCGATCGCGTCCGCTCCCATCCGCCGCTTCCGCGGTGACGCGCAGCAAGTCCCCGACCGTGGCCATCTCGAGCACCTCGCGAGATCGCGCGACGACGGGATCCAGGTCTTCGCTTCCGCTCGTCATCGTCGCCGTCGCCGTCGAAGACGATGTCGTTGACGATGACGATTGATTCGCGCGGTGCGGCGGCATGAACGCGTCCATGCCGTCCGACATCGCGCGCACCGTTCCCGCGCGCCTCGATCGACGCGTCACGCGCGTCGATCGCGCGAACGCGGCGTCGCGCGCGACGCAACGAAGCGATGTCATGACGATCGCGTCCCGCTCGAAATATCTCCCGCGCGTCACTCAATGAAGCGCGCCGCGCGCGTCGGCGCCTGCGTCTCCGCGTTGGTGGCGCTGATCGCGATAACATACGACGCCGCGTGCGTCCGCCCCGCCGTCGAGCGCGCGTTCGCGAGCGATGCGGCGCGCGCGAAGGCGATGAAAACGCTCGGGCTGGTAACGGCCGCGAACGAACGACGCGACGCGCGCGACGCCGCGCGCGTGCGCGTCGAAGCGCGAAGGGCGTTTCGAAGAAAAGCGTTAGAGCATCATCCCGATAAGCGCGCGCGCGGGACGAGCGCGAGGGAGTTCGTGGACCTGGTGCGCGCGCTGGAGACGCTCGCGCCGAGGACGCGCGGCGAACGCGAACGCGAACGCGCGGGGGAGCACTGCGCGACCGCGGTCGCGAAGACGGCGACTCGGATGCGGTCAGTGATCATCGAGCGCTTGCGCGACGCGCGACGCGTTGGGAAGTGGATGGGATCGATGGGAAGACGAAGCGCGCGAGTGGACGCCGGAACGCCGGAACTGGAATCGCCGCGACACGACGACCGGGACGACGACGACGACGACGACGCGAGCGTCGACCTCGAATCGTTCTGGAACAGGGCGAAGTTATTATTAGACGACGATTTAGACGACGATTTAGACGTAGACGTAGACGTAGACGACGCAGAAGACGACGATTCGCCGTATCCGCGAGCCACGGCGCTGTAATACCAAAAAACGGCGGCGGCGGCGGCGCACTTCGAGACGCGTCCGCTTCCCGCGACGCTCTGCGAAAGCGAAGCGCGCGAACGTCGAAGTAGAAAACGTAACGCACGACGCGATGGGGTCGCAAAATCGCACGAACAAGGCGCGCACGAAGCGCGAGGCGGTGCCGAACAACGCGAAGGCGCGCAAACAAATCGCCAAGTTGGAGAGCGCGAAAAAGCCGGGAATCACGTACGCGCAGAAACGCAAGGCTGAGAAGGCGGCGCGAGACGCGTTGAAAATGTCTGGGAACAGCGCGCGAGCGTCGAACGACCAAGCGATGCGACGGGAAGGTGGGGTGAAATACGGGGCGTTGGAAGTCAGGTACAGGGCGCTCGCGAAGAAGCTGCGGCAGATTGAAGACTTGGAGCGAAAGCGAAGCGAGGGCACGCGCATGGATGCGCAACAGACGAAGAAGCTGAAGCGTAAGGAGTACTTGGAGGCGGAGATGAAGAATTTGGAAAAGTTAATCTCTGGCGAGGCCGGGGACGAGGAGGAAGAGGACGAAGAGGAAGACGACGAAGAAATGTCCGAGGAGGACGAAGAGGAAGATGACGACGACGACGACGACGACGAAGAGGAGGAAGAAGACGAGGATGATGAAGAGGAGGAAGAGGAAGACGAGGACGAAGACGAGGAAGAGAGTTCAGAGGAAGAAGACGAAGACGAGGACGAGGAAGAAGACGATTCGGAATCAGAATGAAGCGTCGAGAGTTGCATTGCAATGCTAATACCTATTATCACTAGAGAACGCCAGAGTTGACGAGACTGTCGATGAAGTTTGAGTTGAATTCTGTTTCGCTGAAAATGTCACTACGCGCGCGCGCGCGCGCTGAAATTTCCTCCCGCTCGGTTCGGCGCATGAGCAACAAGTGCTCGAGCGTTTCGGCGAAGGTCGCCACGCTATCCGCAGTGAAACCTGTCGGGCCGTCGTGTTGGTCGCGTATGATATCGAGAAAAGGTCCGCCAGATGCGTGAGCGACGGGCACCGCGCCTGCCGCCATGTACTCGACGACACAAATACCGAAATGCTCGTCAATCATGGAGTGAAGGCCGATGGACGCGCGCGACAGCTCGCGCTTGACTTCGTCGTACGGCACGTCGACGTGGAACTGAACGCTATCCTGGAGCTCCAGATCTTTGACACTTTGTTGCAAATCTGCCAAGCGCTCGCGGTCGGCTTCGTCACGGCATCCACCGACGAAGACCAAAATGGCGTTTTCAATCTTGCTCGATTTCGTCTTGAACTTTTTCAAAGCCTTCCAGGCGGCGATTTGAACCACGTGCGCTTTTTCCGGTCGAAACTGCCCCACGCTAACAACGCGTATCGACGACTTGTCCTTTTTCACCGGCGTCCCGCGCGCGTTCAACCTCGGGCGCGTCAACGGGAGTTTGGACAAGTCTTCGACGTTGCACGGGGGATACACCACCCGTGAATCAACCCGCCACAATGCGTCGATGTGCGATTTAGTCCACGAAGAGTTCACCATCACGCACTTACACGATCGTCCGCACCACCCGTACACGACGGCAAAGGCGCGGTAATAAAGTACCTTGAGGCCGCTCAAAAACTTGGACGACGCGAACAGGCGGCTGTTGTTGTACATCAGTCTTCCGCTCTCCACGCGCGCGATCATGTCCCTCGACACCGTCGGATAGTGCACGTACGCCACTGTTTGGCACCCAAACAGATATCGCGCGATCGGATACGTCGCCGCGTGTCCGACGGTATCCACGAACACATCCGGCGCGAACGTCCACAGCGCCTCGAGCCCGAGCCACGCGCCGCCGATAAACTGCCCCAATATCGTGCACCGTTTGTACGTCTCCGCGCGCGCCCATCGCTCACGCGTGAGTCTGATAACGTTTATGGGCGCTCGCAACTCGATCCCGAACCGTTCGCGCGCGCGCGCGATGAGTTCGTCGCCGTCCTCGACGGGTTCGTCGCCTCGCGCCGACGTCGCGCCCGCGTACACGCAACACGTGACATCCCTTCCCTCCGTCGCTCTCCATTCGCGCGTCTCGCGCGCACTGTTCGATCTCACGTCCGACCGCGCGTCCCGGCGCTCGTCCGCGCGCGACATCATCGCCGCCTCGCCTTCCTTCTCCGCCGCGTCGGCGTCGGCGTCGTCGCCTCGCGCGCCGCGCCGATCGCCATCGAAATCACCTCGCTGCGCCGCCGCGATCGCGGCGAACAGCACGCGTTCGCCGCCGCCACCGTCCCCACCGCTCGGGTGATAAAATCCAATCACTCTCCCGCGCCCCGCGCCGCGCACGACGCCGCGAACGCGCCGTCGCTGTTTCGCGCTCGTCTTAAACATCATCGCGACGTGCACGAGCGCGAGCGCGACGCACGCGCACAGCGCGGCGACGACGCGATCGCGCGCGGTCATCGCGTCGCTCGCGACGACGCGCGTCATCGCCGGGTCGCGCGCGACGCGCGCGCGTGTGCGTGTGCGCGCACACCGATCGCATCACTCGGCGTCGCGCATCGATGCGCGCGCGCGCGTCGATACGCACGAACGACGCCGCGCGAACGATCGCGCGCACGCTCGCGCTCGCCCGTCGCGTCGACGCGCGCGCGCGCGCGCCGCTCGCGCGCGGGACGGCGGTGCGCGTCGGTGGCGGCGGCGACGCCATGGGACCGAACGTCACCGTGCGCGCGATCGAGACGGCGAGCGACGCGCAGAGGAAGGACCTGCACGTGGTTTTGGTGACGCCAAAGATTCCCGGGAACACCGGGTGCATCGCGCGGACGTGCGCGGCGTCGAGGGTGCCGCTGCACTTGGTGGCGCCGCTCGGATTTTCGCTCGACGACGCGCAGTTGAAGCGCGCCGGGTTGGACTATTGGAAATCGGTGTGCGTCAAGGTGCACGATGATTGGGATGCGTTTTACGCGTATTGGCGCGAGCTCGGGGACGAGCGTGGGCGGTTGGTGGCGTTTTCAAAATTCGGCGCGCGGCCGCACGCGGAGGACGGCGCGTATCGACCGGGGGATTGGTTGTTGTTCGGCGCCGAGACCACGGGGCTGCCAGACGCGGCGATGGAGGCGTGCAAAGCCACGGGGGGTGTGCGTAGAATTCCCATCGACGAAAGTCACGTGAGGAGTTTGAATTTGTCCGTGTCGTGCGGCATCGGCGTGTACGAGGCTTTGCGGCAACTCGACGGTTCGCCAACCGTGGACGAATGAAATGAAACTACTGTATCCACATTGTTGTATTACAAGACGAGTTTTCGCTCGCGATTTCGAAATCCGACGCGCGCGCGCGCGCGCTCACGACCCGAGTTTGAACGCGTCGGCGATCAGGGAGTAACAGTACCCGACCTTGAACCAGTTGAGAAATTCGAGCCATTTGTTCGTCTCGGCGCTCGCGTAATAAATCCGCGTCACCACCTCAAAAAACGCCACGCTCAGCGCTCCCGCGACGACGTCGTTGATCCCTATGGCCCCGAAGCTCAGCGTCATGACGTTTGCGAGATAGAACCCAAAGTACGCGCTGATGGCGCGCCAAAGCGTCACGCGATAATTTCTGCGCTGAAAGTACAGGTTGAACCGCCGCGGCAGCGACGTGAGCACCGACACCAGGCGGGTTTCGCGTTCGGCGCGCGCGACGATGGCGTCGCGCGGACGCGACCGCGCGTGGCGACCGCGCGCGATGCCGCTCGAGCGCGCGGACGTCGCGCGCGCGACGAACGACGACGACGAAGCCTCGACGCGCCGACGACGCGCGCGCGGGACGGCGACGACGCGCGACGACGCATCGAAGCGTCGCGCGAAGGATTTGGACGCGCTGGACGCGTCGATGCCGACGCCGCGCATCGCGCTTTCCAGCGCCGCCGTCATCGCGAAGACGAGACGACGCGCGCGAGGCGGCGAGTGAGGCGGCGACGCGGCGGCGCAACCGCCGCGTCGAGTCGGTTTGGGTTGGGTTGTATTTCACGCGCGCGTGGCTGCGTCGTTGTAAAACGCGTACAGCGCGTCTCGCTCACCCATCTTGAGCGATAAGTTAGCGCGCGCGTAGTGGTCACCGTCTCGCTCGAGGTTGTCGATGATGTCCTCGAGCGAGTGCGCCCGCTCGCACGCGCATCCCTGCTCCTTGGCGCTGAGCGCTTGATAATGCACGTGAAAGTGATAAAACTGCGGAGGGTAGTGCACGAATACGCGCATTTCTTCCGCATTGACGCCGTAAATGTCTTCGATGACGGCGCGACCCTTGCGCAGCATCGCTCGAAGCAGCGGCAAATGCTCGGCGCGCGCGTCTCGCAAACTCTTAAAGTCTTCGCGAACGCACAAACCGAGGCAATATAAATCAGTCACGCTCGAGTGCGCGCGCCAAGTCGCGCGATCGGCGCCGTCGCAATCGGGATGTGTCGTCCATTTCGAGTCAACGTTGAGCAAAAAGTCGTCGTCGCAATGCAACAACCGCTCGCGTTCCTTTTCCAGACTCAAAATCTTTCGCACCCACGCCGTCGCTTCGCGCGGGATCGAAGCGATATACTTTTCGTGCGCCTTCGCGTACAACTCGGGTGTTTCTCGCACGCACACCAACTTTTGCGTCGAGCTTCGCGTGATGTGTTTCTTCAGCAACTTCGCCCGGCTCGTCTCGTCGGCGTCGAGCAAACATCCCGGATACAGCACGTCGCACTCGACGTCTTCGCCGCCGCTCGACGCCGACGTCGACGGCGCGAGCTCCCCGACGTAATACCCGTACTCTGCCCCGCTATACGGCGCGCGCGAACGCAAACGGATGCGTTCCAGCATCTCGCGCACGCCTCGCTCGTCGTGCGGCAACGGCGCGCGCTGCAGCTTCACCAATGCGTCGCTCGAGCAATTTGCAAACTGACCGAGAATCACCAATTTCCCCGCCGCATCGCGTCCATCGTTGATGATTTCGCGCACCGTGAACGTGGACAAGTCTTCCAGCGCGTGCGGTGGCGCGGCGTCGGCGCGCGACATCGCGACCGCGCGCTGAACGCTGTTTAATGACGCGCCACGACGTCATTCAACGACGCCATGTCGCTCACGATCGCGCGCTGTGTCTCCGCGAACGCGCGCATCACCGCCAACACGCGCAACACATCGCGCGCGAGCGTCCGCGCGCGTCGCAACGCCGCCAACTCGTCGCGCGGTCTCTCTCGCGCGCGCATTCAGTCGCCGTCTGTGACACGTCAGCATCACCAATCGTCGCGCGGTGCGGTCGCCGCGAACGCGCTGCCGGCGATGTCGGCGATTCTGAGCACGCACTACGCCCTGCCCGCGCTTTGGGCGGCGTGCGCGCCCGCGGTGGCGCTGGCGTACATCAACCCCATCTACTCGTTCAGCATCGGATACGGATTGAGCATTCTGTTCGCTTCGGCGTTCGTGCATCAAGCACTCGTCGCGAGCGGGACGTTCGTGACGACGATGCTCGCGCTGCACGTCGCGGGCGGCGCGGCGTACGGCGCGCGGTTGGCGGCGTTTTTGTTTTATCGAAGCGTGACGTGGGACGAGTGGCGAGAACGCGCGAAGAACGCGCCGGAGGCGAACGCGAAGAGTTTCGCCAAGCAAACACTCGTCATCGCGCTGTGCTCGGCGTTGTACGCGATGATGAGTTCGCCGATGATGTGGCACGCGCAAAACGTGAACGCGGTGAACGCGGCCAAGTACGCGGGCGTCATCGCCGTCGGCTTGGCGCTCGAGTGGGTGGGGTTGATTCTCGAAGCCGTGGCGGATCAGCAAAAGTTCAACTACAAAGCCACCGAGGAAGGGAAGACGAAGTGGTGCTCGAAAGGGCTGTATAAGTTTTGCCGTCATCCGAATTATCTCGGCGAGATCATGTTCTGGGTGGGGTTGTACGTCGCGGGTTTTCCCGCCATGTTGACGCGACCGATCACGCTCGTGCCGTCTTCGCTCGGTTTACTCTTCATCGTGAAACTGATGACGAGCGCGGCGAAGCGTGGGGATAAGAAACAGCTTGAGAAATACGGTGAGGACAACGCGGCATACAAAGCGTGGGTCGAATCGACGTGTTCGCTCGTTCCTGGAAATTAATACGACGGTCGAATCGACGTGTTCGCTCGTTTGTGGAAATTTGTACTCACATTTTATCACAACTTCCCTTCCTTTCGCAGCTCCGCCTCTAACTCGGCCACCGCCTTCGCGTCTTCTTCGCTCAAATTATCCAAATCAATCTTCTCCACCTCCTTCTTCGCCTCGGCGCCGTACAGCGCCGCGTCGTACTTTTCAGGAAACGCCACCTTGGCGATCGTCCCGAAGATGAACACCGCCCCCACCACGGCGCCGTAGAGCGGAATCCCCACCTTCAGGCCGTTGATGAACATTTGATCGAATCCCGAGGTGTCGATACCCGCGATCGCCACCTGCGCGACGTCCACGGCGGCGCAGCGCGTCGACACGCGCGCGGGAGTGGATAACGCGACGGTGACGCGCCGTTGGGACGGGCGCGCGACGCGCTGGGCGCGCGCGTGGCGCTTGGACGCGCACGACGCGGTCGCACACGATGTGGACGTTCGGTTCGTACGTTGAGTGGCGCGGATAGCGTGCATGGTGCGCAGGGGATGCGACGACGAATGCCGATGGTGAAGATATTTTTTAGCGTCTAGTCGCAGAGTTTTATTGATTGAGTTCTATCGCTTGGGCGTCGATCGCGACGTGGTTCTAGTCGTGGTCCATCGCAGTCCCATCGGCCGCGGCGCGTTTGGCCGCGGCCTCGGCTTCGATCTTAGCGTTGAGCGCCGCGTAATCGACGGGCGCGCCGCGGCGGCGCTTGCCGCTCGGCGCGGGGACGTCGGAGTCGGCCGCCGGGCGCTTTTCGCCCGAAGCGTCGGCGTCGAAATCAGCATCGCCGTCTACGTTCGCGGCGGCTTCGTTTTGTTCCTCGGCAAGACGCTCGAGGAAGGCGATGCGCTCGGCTTCGGCTTCGGCTTCGCGTTTTTCGCGAATCTCTCGACGCACGCGCAGTTCTTCGTTGAATTCAGCCTTGCTCGCCTCGGCGTCATACTTCTCGGCGTTGGGTTGGAACAGCGTGCGCACGTGAGCGGCGACAGAGCGACCAAACGCAGACACTGGACCACCCTGAATGCGATAGCCGCCTTCGAGGACGGAAATCACGCGGCCCTTTGCGTGCGAATTCGCAATCTTCATCAACTCCGTCGTAAGCCATTCGTAGTCTTGCTCTTTCACGCCCAAGTTTACAGGTCCTTGAATGTCATCCTTGGCGTGAGCGTCAAATCCGGCAGAAATGATGATAAGCTCGGGTTCGAAAGCGTTGATCGCGGGCAAAATCTTCCCCTTCCACACGCGACGCCACGCGGCGCCTCGCTCGGATTTCTTACCCGTGCCCTCCATGCCGACGTCCAAAACCCACGGTTGCTCGCCCCTGGCCGTGCTCACGCGGTTTTCGGCCTCGACATGAATCGGATCTTCGACGACGCCGTCGTCCTCCCAGACCGCGGGCTCCTCCGTGTCCAAATCGTATTCACCCTTGGTGCTCTTCGTCGGCCCGGTGCCCGGATAGAAGTGGTGCTGCAGCTCTTTGCGACCGTAACCGTGCACGGAGGCGAACATGACTTCCTCCGGGTCGGTTTCATCGAGCCATGGACGGTACATGTTCATGGAGAACGTACCACCACCGATTGGTAATGAGTACTTGAATTGCGGCGCGCTCGGCGCGGTGTTTTGCACGCACGCCTCTGTTCCGTTTCCGTGATGCACGTCAAAATCAACCAAAGCGATCCTACGAAGCGTTTTGCGGTGCACGCATCGCGCGTAAGCTGCAGCAACAGCGACGTTGTTTATCAAGCAAAAGCCGTGCGAACCAGTGCCAATAGGTTCGCTCGGCGTACCCACTGGACCGAGCGGACCGCTGTGGTGTCCGGGTGGACGCACGGCGCAAAAGACTTTATTCGTTTCGCCGGAGACGATTTTCTCCACTGCCTCGATCGTCGCTCCCGCCGCAGCGAGCGCAGCGTTGAAAGATTGCGAGCATACTGCGGTATCGCCGTCGATAGTGCCGATCGCTCGCGGAATCACGCGAATGTCAGGTAACTGTTCGCAAATCTTTTGCACTTTTCGCAGATACGCATACTCGTGACAGCGCAGTACATCCGCCCACGCCGCTGGTTGCACGTCGGAAACGTATTCAACGTTCATATCTTCAAAATCTTTACCTCGCAAAGTACCGTTCGTGTTGTTAAGCAAGACGTTGAGACGGTTGACATTCTCTGGCGGCGGTTCATCCGCTGGGAGACGCGTGATGGGTGGACATGAGTGGTGCAAGAAGCACACGTCCGGGGCGATGATGACTCGCTTCAAATCTTCATCTGCCGCCGAAAGGACGGTAGCTTTCAATAATTTTGCAATCGTCGGTCGACCACGAGCCGCCGCGAGCTCGCCGGGCGTCTGTTGCTGCGCGTTCTTGTCCTTGGTCAACGCACCGTGAGATTTCAAAAGCAACTCAACGCATTTTACGTCGCCTCCTCTTACCGCGCAGTGTAAAGCATTATCTTTGTTGTCGTTCTTGAGCGTTGGATCCGCACCATTCTTCAACAAGAAATCCACGACGTCGCCGCGACCGTATGCGCACGCCCAGTGCACCGGCCGATTTCGAGTCTTGTCGCGCAAATTCACATACACCTCCACCGTATCCTCCTCGTTCGGCGGCGTGAACTCGCTCACGAGATGCTGAACGATGGGTAAAACACCGTGCTGCGCCGCAACGGAAAGTGCCGTGCGTCCGTAATCGTCCTGCGTACACTCATTCTCCACGTGTGGCAACAACGCCTTGACGGCTTCGATGGCGAACGCCTCGTGCTTCTCGAAACCGCTCATCGCGCACGCGATGTGCATCGGTGGCGAACCTTCCAAAGTGACGTACGCTTTGGCCCCCGCCTCTAATAACGCTTTCAAGCACCCGATCGAGCCGTAGAGCAGAGCCACGTGCAACGGCGTCAATCCCTCGCGATCCGTACTGTTGACGCTGTACGAACGCCCTGCGTCACCAAACGCGCCGAACGCAGGATTTCCATCCCTCTCCTCCTCGTCGTCCTCGTCGTCCTCGGCGTCGGGATTGAAATCTTCTTCATCCGACTCCTCCTCCTCCTCGTCGTCGTCATCGTCGTTTCCTTCATCCTTACCCTCGTCGTCGTTCTCGTCTTCGTTTCCTTCAGCCGTCTTTGCCGCCGCGTCGTCGCCCTCCGTCACCACTGGCGGAGCGATCAACGCCGCGAGCGTCTCCACGTCGTCCGTCTCACAGCACGCGTGTAATGGCCTGTTTCATTCACACGTGCAGCGTCGTCGACGCACGCGCATCGTCAGTCACCGCGTCGTTTTCGTGTCGAAATCTTCAACAACGCGAATTCTCGAAATCTCGAGCGAAACGCATCACCGTTCGAGACGTACAGCGCGCGAGGGTCATCGTCGTCGTCGGAATACATCGATGCGAACATCAGCACGCTTCACGCGCGCGGCGGCACGCGCGACGCTCGGTGCGCGCGAATGTGAGGTCTCGCCTAGGAGTGTGAGGGATCTTCGCGGCACGCGCGAACTACGAATGAAAACAATTTCGCGATGTACAATCAACGATGTGGACTAGTTCTTCATGAAAACAATTTCGCTATGAACAATCAACGGTGTGGACTATTTCTTCGATTTCGTGAGCTGGCCGATTTGGAAGTGGATGATGTCGCCGTCTTTGACGACGTACGCCTTGCCCTCTTGGCGGTACTTGCCCGCCTCTTTCACCTCAGCCATCGAAGGCTTGGTGGCGATTGCGGCGAAGTCGTCGTACGAACACACTTCAGCCTTGATGAAGCCCTTCTCGAAATCGGTGTGAATGACGCCAGCGGCTTGAGGAGCGAGAGCACCGTTGTACACGGTCCAGCATCGCACTTCCTTCTCGCCCGCGGTGAAGAAGTACATGAGATTCAGTTCCTTGTACCCTTGCGTCACCATCTTTGGCAACGCCGATTTCGCGCCTTCGTTTTCTTCGTAAAACGCCGAGCGCAGCGACTCGTCGTCGCCCAAATCGAACAGCTCTTGTTCAAATTCGACGGAAAACGGAATCATGATACCGCCGCCGTGTTGCTGCACCCAGGCGTGAATCTTCGGCAGCCACTTATTCTTTTTGCGCGTGTAATCTCGTTTACTCAGGTTGACGAGATAAATCATCGGTTTGGTGGTCAACAACGCGGGCAGTTTGTCTTTAATCATCTCCACCTCCGGCGTGTTCCACTCTCCGGTTCGAATCGCCAAGTTATTTTCTAACATTTCCGTGCACCGCGCCATCGTGTCCTTGAACAACGCCGAGAGTTTCATCGTCGGGTTCTTCTTGACGTCTCGCTCCTCGTCCGCGATCGCCCGCTTCACCGTCTCCAAATCCTTCAAGCACAGTTCCGCGGTGATGGTTTCCAAATCACGCACCGGATCGATCTCATCATCCACGTGCACCACCTCCGGGTCGTCGAACGCTCGCACCACGTGAAATATGCCATCCGTCGCCATGATGTTGCTCAAGAACGCGTTCCCCAAGCCAGCGCCCGAAGACGCGCCTCGCACCAAGCCCGCGATGTCGGTCACGCTCAGAAACGCTGGATACTCGCTCGCGGGCTTCCACATGGAGACTAATCGATCGTATCGCGCGTCAGGGACCGGGCACCGCGCTTCATTCGGGTCGATGGTGCAGAATGGATAGTTCTCCGCCGCGATGGATTGCTCGGTCAAGATGTTAAACAGGCTCGACTTGCCGACGTTGGGCAGGCCGACGATGCCCATGCGAAGGTTGTTTCGCACGCGACCGAACTTGGCCGCGCCGACGTCGTCGGCGCCGTCGTCGGCGGTTTTCTTTTTCGGCGGCATCGCGGTGCGTCGGCGAGTGGCGGCGGCGGCGCGCGACACTCCGCGACGACGCGCGACGGACCGTCATGACGCTGGCGCGGCGCGGGGCGCGCGCGATGACGTCGATCGCGTCCACGAGCGCGTCGGCGGCGTCGATCGCGCGCGCACGCGATGGTTTGCGATTGAATGCGCGACTGGGACGCGCGGTGGATGCGCTTTCGCGGGACGAACACCGCGCGTTTCGCGCGAAAGCGATCGCGTTGGCGCGACAGCGCGTGGGAATGATGACGTCGTATGATGCGGTCACGGAAGAGGCGCTGCGACGGGCGGTGCGGGACGCGTTCGGGGGCGAGCGAGGGGTTCGCGTAGGACGACGCGTCTCGCGGCGGTTCGACGCGCTGCGCGAAGCGCTGAAAAGATCGAGCGGCGGACGCGTGGTGAACGCGTTGGAGACGAGCGCGGGTGAATTAGATGCGAAACAACTCGATGGACGATCAGCTTCGGAGTTAGGCGCAACGAGAGGGTTGGAGGGCGGCGCGCTCGCTTCGTGGGACGACGACATCGAGTGGGGCGCGCGGTTAAGCAAGCGAAAGCTGCGTAGAGTGGAATCGCCCGTCGACGTCGAGCGAGCGGGAGAAAAATCGTCGGTGGAGGTGAAATATGACGAACTCGATGCCGCTGTGTACGCAGTGATGCGAAGTCCGATGACGATGGGGGCATTGAAGAGGATTTTGTACGAGACGCGCGATCGCTTGGGCACGAGTTTCAAGCCGAGGAGCGTTTTAGATTTTGGGTCGGGGCCGGTCCCGACGACTCTGTTCGCCGTGCGCGCGGTTTTCGGAGATGATGTTGGCACGCATGGCGGGCGTGATACCGATGTTAAGGTGGCGTTCGTCGATAGCAACCCAGGGATGATGCGTTTTGCGAGACGCGTGACGGGATACGCGAAGAATATAGAGCAAGAACGTCGAACGACCGCGGCGCTTGAACGCGCGTCGACGACGTCAGAGGACAAAATAGGTGTTAGTGAAGAGCTCAGCGACGTTTTAGACGACGTCGACGCGTCTGTGACGCGAGTATTGGACTTTAGCGATTTCGAAGCGGTGGAGGATGAGCGCCACGGGTTTCGGCCCGCGAGCGCGTTGAGATTGAAAACGCCTCACCCTTGGCACGAAAGTGAAGGCATCCGCACGAGCGCGAGTCTTCGTGGCGCCAATCGACGAGGTGGATTTGACGTCGTTGTTTCGTCGTACGCGCTGGGCGAAATTCCCGATAATCACGTCGTCAACGCGCGCGGACGCGAAGTGCGAAATCAACGACAGCTCGACGTAACGATTCGTCAGTTATGGGATAAAGTCGCTCCGGGTGGCATCTTAGTCTTGGCCGAACCTGGAACACCGCGAGGGAGCTTACTCATTCGTCGCGCGAGAGCGATGCTTCTCGACGTTGCTCGACGCGATATGGAACAGGACGCGCGAAGACTCGACTTTGAACCGAGCGAAGACGCCGTGGAGGCGTACGTCGTGGCGCCTTGCCAGCACGACAAAGCGTGTCCGCTCAAGGATGTCAACGCTGAGGATGGCTTTTCGACGTGGTGCCACTTTCCTCAGCGAACGCTGCGAAGCGCGTACGTGCGAGAAATGAAACATGGCGCCAGACCATACCAGGATGAAAAGTTTTCATACGTCGTACTGCGCAAGATGCGTCGAAGCGCGGCGCGCAGAGACGCCGAGCGCGCGACGCAAGCCGCTCGCGACGCGCTCGCGGCGCAAAAATCCGCGACTCCGAACGACGAAAGAAACGGAGACGAAGAAGACGAAGAAGACGAAGACGAAGAATATCACGAAAGTCTCGCGCGCGAGTCTTTCGAGGATTGGTCGCGCGTCATTCGTCAGCCCATGAAGCGTAAAGGCCACGTCGTCTTTGAGCTCTGCGCCCCCTCTGGCGAACTCGAGCGCGTCACCGTCGCCAGATCTCACGGCGATCTCATCGGCCGTGACGGCTACAAGTACGCCCGCAAGCTTCGTTGGGGTGATTTATGGCCCTTCACGCACAAAACCGTCGTCAAACCCGGCGATCAGCGCGCGTTCGAGCTCGAGGCTTCGCGTTTCGAGAGCGACTTTCTTCGGTCTCTCCGTCGCGACCGCGCCGCGCGTCTCGTCGCGTCTCCCGCGCCTCTCGACCCGATCGCGCGCGACGAGATCGAGATCGAGCTCGACGACGACGACCTCGACGACGAGCTCGTCGATCTTTGGAATAGCCGCGCCGGCGCGCGCTAGACGCGCCGGTCTCGCGCGCGCGTCCGCGAAATCAGAAATCTTCAAATCCCGTCTCCCGCCGCGCTCTTTTTCCCCAAGCCCCGGCGCGATCGCGACACAGCGCGACGCGCGTCGACCTCGCGACGCGCGCGCGCGGACGCGCGAGCGCGCGGACGCGGACGATTCGTCGAGCGACGTCCGACGCGACGCGACGCCCCGAGCGAGGCCGCGAAGCGCCGCGTCGCGCGACCGGAACGCCGCCCGCCTCCGGTCGGTGATAATTGCGAGCGATGGCGCGCGAAGACGGCGCGCGACGCAAGGAACGCAAGGACGAGCGCACGGTGGCGATGGAGAAGATGGTGATGGAACTCGCGGCGGCGGCGGCGGTGGTGGATGGGAATAAAACGTCGGTGAGCGAACGGGCGAGCGGGGCAAGCGGCGGGAGCAGCCTGACGAGGGCGCCGGACGCGGAGCGAGAGCGCGAGGAGGGACAAGCGTTGACGTTGGACGCGTTGGTGATGGCGAGCGCTGGATCGAATAAAAGAGCGAAGAGCGCGGGCGTTAAAGTGGCGAAACGGAAGAAGATGGAAGATAAGGGGGAGCGAAGGTGGTATTGTTGCTCGTGCAAGCAGACGCTGACGCCGGAACACTTCGATCCGAATTTGGAGACGTGTCGGTTGTGCTTGGCGAAACGTCGAGCGAAAGATCGGGCGAAGAAACGACTTCGAGGGCTTCAGCTCAAGCATCACTTGTTGAGTGCGGATGAGAAAGATGTGGCGGCGTTTTTGTTGGGAGTGTATCATCCGGCGCTCACGCAGCAAGGGCCGCGATCTTCATCTTTTAACTCCATACAGATGAACGTGCAACGAGCGTCGATGGAAGTGAGCGCATTCGTAGAGGACTTCCGCAGCTTCCTCGAGGACAAGCCCAAGGAACAAGCGGACAGATTGGTCCGCACGTTTTTGGGTTTGGACGATGCTGGAGAAAGGCTCACACCTCATCAAGTGATCAACGAGAAGGGTTCCGCGAAGAGGAATACGATGTCATCCAAAGCGAATAGCGCAAAGGCGACGCACAACTATCGCGCCCCAGCTTCATCGATGGGTGGCCGGCAAGAGTTGACGAAGAGCCTGGACACCGTATACGATAAGTACGACGCGCTATTGAAAAACACCAGCGATGATCAAACGTGGGTTCGTTTCGCGGCGGAGAACGAGCAGGACACTGATCTGGATGCTGAGAAGGTCAACTATTCCGCACCGATACATGAATCAGCTGCCGAAACCGGCACAAACGAGAAGGATGACGTGTACAGCGCCATCATGCACGGCGCGGATCCCACCGTCAGTCATTACCTGTATCAATTCTTGTTCATGAATCAGCCGACAATCGGAGGCGAACACAGCACGGAGGTCGTGGAGAGTGATCTCCCACAGCTTACGGGCCAGCTTCCATTGCGCGCAGTCGATAGCCTTTCGGAAGGGTCCAGCTTAAATGGTGCGACTAATGTGAGCTCGGAATCGGACAACGTGTACAACACCTTGGATGAAGAGGAGCTGAACGGCAACGCATACGCGTTCAAGGGCTCGCTCGTGATGGGTTGGATTGGAGGCGCTCGTGATGGAAAGAGAGAACTGCTAGCGAAAGAGAACGGTATCCTTCCGGACGATATGCACCCGCAAGCTGTGTTTAGCCATGGAAGACTGTTCGACGCGCGCACGCCTGGGAAGTTGGTTCCTCTCACCGAGACGGAGAACTTACACGGGTTTTCAGAAGATCTTGCGATTTTCCCCGTCAAGGATTCTTCGTCTGACATCGTTCGCATTCATATTCCGCCGGGATCTTTCAGCGAGGAGCTCGGTGTGAGAGCGTTGCACGATGGTCACTACATCGATTCTGAACTTCGCCACAGGCGCAACGGCGGAGCCGAGGTGATCCTATACCCGAACGGTAGAGACGATCGAGAGCGCAACGCAATCGTTATCCTCGGTGCTGTTCATTTACAATGTTTCGTTCGTAGCGGTACGGCGAAACAGATGCCTATCGGTTGCAACATCCCAGCGCTCTTCATACCGAGCCAAGCGCACGCGAAAGAGATTAGCGATGGCGTAGAGCACATTGCGCAAGTCAAGGGTACGAAAGCGGCCCGGCAGTTTTTGTCTTCGCTCGCGTACGTACTTGTGCACGGCGAACCAAAGAGCGCTAAGTTTGAGTTTGTCGTCGAAATGGCGCACATCCTCGCGCTCACGAGAACTTTGGATCTGCTCGAGCGATTGGCGATGTTGGCAAAGTCGTCGCTATCGAGCGATGATTCAGACACTTCTATCTCCGAAGTAGCGAGATTAGAAGTCTATAAGCCCTCGGATAATTTCTGGCAACACGCCGGTCATACCGACTCTTTTCTTGGAATCCTCCTTTGTCTTGTTGCGGGATTTATCCGTCTTATCGCTTCGGCTGTGAGCGGAGCGCGACTGAATTATGGATTCTATGCCACGCTCTTGGCCGCGGCCGCGCTTTCGGCAACGAACCCGAAGACCCGTGTAGACATCAAAAGCATTGCCTTCAACATGCTTTTTATCTGGGCACACGCAGCATCCATGCACTCAGATGATCTGACCAATCAAATGACGTCTTACGGCAAGGCGCTGGTCATCACGCTTGCGCTCTCGGCACTGAACGCCTCGCATTCGCGCATGAGCAGCTCGTCAAGCTTTGTGTTACCACAGCTCGCCTTTGCCGGAAGTGGCTATAACCCACACACCATTTTCCGCTTTATGAAGCAAGCGTTGCCTCAGGACGGAAGTATACCACAAAACGCGCTGCGAGCGCACGCCTGGACCGTTCACATCAGTTGCGCATTGCTGGCACCCGCGATCCTCATCTCTTGTATTTCGCAACTTCCAGGTGCACGAGTTCGCTCAAAATCTAAGCTTGCGTGAGCAAGCGTTGTATGAGATAAGTTTTGGTACCATTACACTCTTTTAACGCTATCATCTACTAAACTGATATTCCGCAAGCTCTCCAATTGCTTCACGTTGCCGCGCCCGTTGTGTACAATTCCATCGCCAAACTCACTAGTGCGATGCTAATGATTATTCGCAGCGGCATCGTCTCGTGTTCGATACATACGTGAATGATGGCGACCACGAGCATCGACAGCGCGGACACAAAACATTTGTAAATGTTGTCCAGGTACTTCAGAATGAAAGACACTGCCAACCCGCCGAACGACAGGACGACCAAACTTACCCAAGCATAAAAGTTGAATCCGGTAAAAAGTCCATTCTTTAACGCTTCTCCTTTCCAAACTATTGGAATCGCACCACAAATCACGCCCCAAAAGTACAGTTGCATATTCTGCCAATGAATGCTATCCGTCGCCCCGTCTTGGTTGCTGCCCTTGAGCAGCTTCTCCGACGACACACTCCCGGCCGCAGCGATGAACGTGTTTATCACCACAAGCACGTACCCATACACACTCCCGCGTAACTGATTAGAATCTGTGATCTCCGCCGTGACAGATCCCAATAATAACAAGAACAGCGCTCTCCACTGCAACGAAGTTAACCGCCGCCCGAGCAGCGTCCACATCAGCACCCCGGTACTTAAAATTTTCAAGTTATTCATGATCTGATACGTCGACGGCCCCAGTTCTTGTATGATGAGGAGCATACAGTTATTCGCGACGAAATAGCACAGCGCGGGAAGCGCAAACGAGGTGAAGCGTTTCGCGCTCCACGTCACTTCTTCGACTCCTCCGCACGCCCGCGACGTCGTCAAAAAGATGAACGACAACACCAGCTTCACCGACTCCATCGTGAACGCCAGCACCACGGTATCGTACGGATAATCATCATCACTGTTCCGGCTCAGACTCGCGAATATCGTTCCCGCCACTTGCAGGAACAAGTACGACACCATGCTCAACACCTTGATCGACAGCGGCGTTTCCGTCCTTCCGTCGCTCTTCTTCTCGGTCGGCGTCGCATCTCGCGCGAGTTCGCCGTCCGCATCCTTCCCATCTCGCGCGAACAGCGGTTCGCGAGTCTGGAAAGCGCTTCCGTGCGGTACAAGCGAGTCGCCCCAATAGGAGTAGGTGTAGCCTAGCTGTAGCTGTAGCTCCGTCGCCGACAAATGTCCGACCGATCGACAGAGACCGACGCGCGTCCGCAGCCGACACTGCGCGCGCCCACGCGACGCGAGAATGAGTGACAAAGACGCGCAAAGCATCTCTCGCGGCGAGCGCTCGAATTTGCTCGCGCGCAACGCCGCGAACGGCGTCGTTGAGGGTGTTGCGAGCATCCTGGACGAAGAGCGCGGTGAGACCGACGTGAGCGAGCGATCCCGAGCGAGAACGTCGACGTCGCGAGGATGTCTCGCGAGTGTTGCGCTGATGGCGTGTGCGGTCGGCGCGGGGATGGCGGTCGCGTCGCGCGGGGGGGTCGACGACGCGAGGACGAGCGCACGAGCTCGCGGCGGTGGGAAATCGACGCTCGGGATCAGTGGAGCGACACGAGCTCGCGGCGGTGGGAAATCGACGCTCGGGATCAGTGGAGCGACGGGAGTGCGGACGTATATCATAGCAGATACGTCGCCCGGAGACGAGATGGAGAGATCTAGGAAAGGACGCGATTACGT
>Ga0228649_1000252_pt1 | contig 23984 bp, 15 predicted proteins | sample 61DmetaG_FD_190074 | JGI IMG/M metagenome (GOLD analysis project Ga0228649, IMG submission 190074) | Seawater microbial communities from Monterey Bay, California, United States - 61D | ecosystem: Environmental > Aquatic > Marine > Coastal | place: USA: California | collected 2016-10-31 | reverse complement strand
GTGCGACAACGGTTTTACCAGGACATACCCGACCGTCGGTCTAGATGAACGTTAACCGCGTTAGGCCGACTAAGAGATGCGAAATTCGAAAATAGAATCGGCGATTTACGCGGATAAGGGCCGTTTTTTTTCATAAGAGATGGCTTATCCGCGTAAATCTTATGCGGACAAGCTTTTTATCCGCGTAAATCGGGCCGATTTACGCGGACAAGGATCTTGTTCGCATAGCGACGACTCGTCACGTGACGAGTTAATTTTTAGGGGGTCTTATGCCGACAACGCTCTTCCGGCTATCTCTTTTGAAAAACAATTCGAAGCGTCACCGTCGCCGCGCCAGTGCCGCGCGCGATGGTGGAAGCCGTGACGCGCATTAATTAACAGTAACGCGCGCGCATCGTTTTCAACCGTTTCATAGTCGATAGCGGGCAGTCGCGCGCGCCGTGCGTCGTTGTTGTAACATCATGTTCTAACTCTTTTGGAAAAGCACCTCAAATTGAATGAGCGCGCACCACCGTGATATCGGTCGAGTCGCGACGCCACGCTCGTGAAATTGTGTCTCGCTCACGTCATGCGTTGATCTTTCGTCGTTGAGCGCGCGTCGTTCGCGCGCAACGCGTCGCGAGGTTGGCACGGAGCGTTTTTATTCCGGCCCATCTCTTTTGAAAAAAAAGAATAGCGAAAATTGGAAAATTACTCGCTATTCCGACAAGGAATTTCTATCTCTTACTCGCCCTTAAATTTTACGCGGTGAAATTAATTCAACAGGTGAAATTTTCGCCCCGCGCAGTTTCGACAACATATCGCGCCTGCGAGCGTGATATACACTTCCGCTCATCCTTCGGCCGAGAGACGCATCGCGGCGAAATCTTCATTCGGCGCTCGCGAAGATTTTCGCGCGACACGTCGCTGTCCTACGGGAAGTTTACGTCGCATCGCAGTAACGAAGTGTAGTTGAGTATTGCGTTCAGCGAAACAGCGTTGGCGAATCGACATATGCAGGCACCTTACCTGGAGCGAAAGGCAAACACCACGACGCGTGCATCAGGCGTCGTTCCAGTCACTTCGTCAGCGTCGCGAAAGCATCAAGCGCTGGCGCTTTTCATCTTGACGATCCAAAACACCGCCTTGGTGCTCATGACGAAGTTTTCGTATCGAACAGCCGCGACGCCTTACGTCGTATCCACAGTCATCGCGAGCGCCGAGCTCGTCAAACTCGTTTTGAGCTATATTTTGTTGGTCGCGTCCGACGGACAAAGCGCCGCCCGGGACGCGCTTCGCGAGGTGCCATCCAACGCGACGCGGCTCGCGGTCCCATCGGTGCTGTACGTGATACAAAACAACCTCCTTTTCGAGGGCGTGCGGTTGCTGAGCCCGACCGCATACATGGTGTGTTCGCAGAGCAAAATTCTCACGAGCGCGATTTGTAGCGTCTTGCTCCTGGGAACGCGAATCACGCGTAAACAATATGTAGCGTTGTTGGTGCTCGTGTGTGGGATGATCATGGTACAGAACGAGGAAGGACATCGGAGCAATGTGCCGTCGGATAGAGCGCGGCCGGAAGACACTCTGCGAGGTATGGTCGCCGTGCTCACCGCCGCGTTTACGTCTGGTTTCGCGGGGGCGTATTTAGAGAAAATGTACAAAGAAGTGGACGCTCAAAAGCGATCGGTATGGTTCCGAAACGCACAACTGGCGTGCTTTTCACTTCCAGTGGCGTTGATTGGATCAGTGTGGCGCGATGGAGAGCGCTTGCGCGCGAACGAAAGCGTGTTTCAAGGATACGACAGCGTCGTGTTGCTCGTCATCGCGCTACAAGCCGCCGGTGGTTTAGTCGTCGCGGCGGTGTTGCGATACGCGGGGAACGTGCTCAAATGCTTTGCCGTGTCTATTTCCATATGTAATTGCGCCCTCGCGACGACGGTGTTCGCCAACGACGGACACAACCTGAGCGTTACGGCATCTCTCGGCATAGCGCTCGTCATCGGGTCGACGTTTCTGTATTCAAATGTAGTCTAAAATTGGTAATAAATGTTGATAGTTATAATGCACAGGTTACTACACGTTTCATCACGTCAAACGAAAGTCATACTGCAAGCGTTCCAATCACCGCTGCCAGCAAATCTGAATGTTTTATTCATCTACTCATCGCGTCGCGCGAAACAAATGCGCGTTTACCACCACTCAGCACGCACTGGCTCGCCGAAGGACCGTCACAGGCGTGTAAACTCGTAATCTTCTTCTCCGATGCAACAGGAACACCCATTTCGGCGTAGTGCGCGTTCCAATCGACGTGTCGAATTCGTCCTCTGTCTGGATGATCGCCCGCGTGCCCATCGAGTGGGGCACATTCCGTGCTCGACGGGCGCTCTGCCCACGTCTCCACCGTAGCGATCGACTCATTCGAGAACATGTTTGTGCGCCTCAAAGAATACGAGTGCGGGCTCGAGCGCGAATTACTCAGCGCGACGTACTCCGCCTTTGTATACGTCACCGTCACTTGCGGATCAACCAACATCTTCGGGTGTCCAAGCGCCGCAAAATCGTGACAAATGAGCTCGGTTTCCGCGGCGTGACACTCTGTATCGTCTAAAGAGCGTCTAAACCGCACGCCGAGATCAGTAAATACTTTTGCACGCAAGGTCAGTAGGCCATTCCAGCAGCACAAAACCTGGAAAGGTGCCCCGCCGTTCAAGGCGTGCGACGAGACGACGTCGTGCACAAACGGGAACTCTTTGGTGAACATGCGTCCACTCATGTCGTGCGCGACCCACGTGTCTCGAAACTTCATCGCGTTCGTGGTACCATCAAAATCTAATCCACACTTGATGCTCGCTTCGGTGTGACGTAGCAAGCGCACGATGTCTCCGGCGCAAAAGAATGCGTCAGAAAGAAACACGACTTCGTCGTACGGTGTATCACTCAAATATAAAGGTTCCATCGCCGCGTTTCGAATGCTTTGCAAAAAGTCGATGCGCGCCATGCCAGGAATACGCTCGCGTTGCCGAGTCTTGATGACGTTTGGAACGCCGATGGCGTCTAAAAGTTCTTTGAACGCTTCGAGCGTCAACACCGCGCAGTCACCGTCGCCGCTCGAGTACAGGGATACGAAGACATTCTCAAAACCTTCATCGTTGCCGTACAGGAGAATAAACTTCAACACCTCGACGACGTAGTGGTGCATGAGCACGCAGCTGTTGTGTAGCAAGCCGGTGACGAACACCCTCGGCGTCGCTGACTTCACCAGATGCACTAGTTTCGACTCGCGCCGCACCGCCGATGCCCACGCCAGGATTTCGCTGAAATCATCCGTCAAGACTCGCGCGGAGTCGTTAATAGCGGAGTCGCACGATATAGACGCCGGCGTGGTTGAAGCGGCGTCGCCGACGGCGCTCGCGTCGACGACTCTTTGAAACTTCAACTCGGCGAACTCAAAGTCAAAACTCGCAACCGGGCTCGCGCGACGAGAGACGCTGCGTAAGCTTTCCACATCTCGCGAGCGTGGCGAATGGAGCGCACTCGCACGTTTCGCGATGTCGTCGACTGCTATCGAGATTTTCGAACGTCCCGTGTGCGAAGCGTAGAAATAAATCGAACTCGTGACGACGCACGCAAAAAGTATGCTCAACGCGCGTTTCCTACTGAATCGCGGCATCGTAAAGCTACTGTGAGATCACGTGTGTGGGTTTGTAGTGATGTCTCATCGTACTTCTGACTCGCGAGCGTCTTCGCGTGACAAAGCGCTGCGGAGTGAGGACGAGCCATTCTCCATCTCGGCGTCTTAAAGCATCGTTTTACGGCTAAGTTGAACACTACTGCTAAACTACTAAGAGTGCTACGTGTTTTGCGCACTACGTCTTTAACGTTTCGCCGTCCTTGATTCTGCGAGCAGTTGCGCGATGCCTTCTCGTAAACTTATCGCGGGGCGCCAGTAACTAAGGATGAACGGACTCGGTTCGTTCGACTTCGTGTGGCTGTCTCGGTTGTCGTTACGAGCGACCACGTCATCGCAAAGCAACTCAGCCAGCTCCCTAACAGTCGTCCACTCGAAACTCGTGACGTCTACTACGGGTGGCATCTCGTCGTAGTGCGCGGCGATTGTTTCCAAACACCGCGCGCAGTCTTCTGTGTGCAGAAACTGGCGCTTTTCTGCGCCAGAAGTCATCATGGTAATCGAACCGGTCGTTCGAAGCTTGTGAATAAAATCGGTGATCACGTGCGATCTCTCGCCGTACTTTTGAGGACCGTAGACGTTCCAGAATCGCACAGAGATTCCAGAGAGCACGCTCGTGTAGTGCTCGCCGAGACGTTTTAAAGTGCCGTAAGGGACGTCCATGTTTGACATCGTGCTCGAGGCGAAAACGAACCGCTTGCCGTGCAGTAAACTAAACGTGTTCGCCATCAAGAGACTGTTTCGATGGATGAAACTCGCGGTGGGAGTACTGATGTACTTTGCGCCGCCGACGTCAAAGGCGAGAAAGAAGACGAAATCACTCGACTCGATCGCGTCGCGCGCGCCAGGCACGTTCGCGGCGTCCGTTAAATCGTGCGCGCGATCCACGGCGACGTCCCATTCCGTGACATCGTGACCGGCGCGACGAAGACGAGCCACCAAGGGTGCGCCGATCAACCCGCTCGACCCGAGCACGAGCACGCGCATCGCGGCGCGCGCGCCGAGTCGCTCTACTCGACGCGCGCCGGTTCGCGTGACGCGTCGGACATTCGCGGTGCGCGATGGTCGGATCGATCGAATTCGTCTCCGCGTCGAGCTTTGAAGCGCGCCGACGACTCGGGGCGAACGCGCGCCCGTCGCGACGTCGCCCCACAACGCGAACGCGAACGCGCGGTCGTCGTCGATGACGGGCAAGGTGCGCGCGGGGCGGAGTAAGCGCGTTTTCATCGCCGTCGCGCTGCTCGGTACGGCGTGCGTCGTCGCGTCGTCGCGCGAACGACGCCTGTTCTCGGGCTCGAGGCGGGCGCGCGCGCGCCCTGGGCTCGCCGCCGACGTGTCGCGAGCCTCGGGACGGGGCGACGGTGGATTCGCGCGCGCGACGTCCGACGGCGGCGACGATGCATTCGCGAACGATCCGCGCGAAGACGGCGACGATGGTGACGCACCGTGCGACGCGCCTCGTCGCGTGCGCGAGGTGAGAGAAGGCGCGGCGAGCGCGACGCCCACGCGCGTTTGGGACGAGTACGTTTTGCGCGGAAACGATCTCCCGCAAACCGAATACGCGTGCGAGGGCGCATCGCGACGAGAATACACGAGATTTCTCACGTGGAAGACCACGTGCGTGCCGGCCGTGAAAGCGCCGTTTATAAAATCGTTCCTCGAGTGCATGCCGGATTTGCGATACGTGTTCTTCACCGACAAGGGCATCGCCAAGTTTTTGGACGAGTACGCCAAAGAAAGTGGAATCGAGGGCATGGACGAGGCCGTGCGTAAAATGAACAGCTCGCGATCGAACCATGGGTTGAAATTGGCGGAAATGTCGCGACCGCTTTTACTTGAAAAGTTTGGAGGATTGGCGTTTGACTTGGACGTGGAATGCAAGAAGTCGTGGCGGCCAATTTTGAGCGAGTTCGAGGCGCTCATGGTGCTCGAACCGGGCGATGAGAGTCGCGGTGGGATATATCAGCACTTTGATTCGAGCAAACCGGACGTCATCTCTCCTCTTTTGGCTGATTTTAGTTCGAAAATAGACGTGTTGAGCAGCGTCATGGCGGCGGGGAAACCACACAGCGATTTCTTCCGAGAATTAGCTGCGTTCATGGCGCGAACCGTGAACGACGCGCACTTTCAAGTAGAGATTAACCCAGTCGTAAACATAGGGCCAGTTTTTCATTACAGCTTTCTAGAGCATTGGTTTGCGCACAAACCGCCGCGGGCAAAGGGCGCCGCCGTCGCGTCGTACTTGCTTCACTTTGCCAACTGTTCAGCTTGCCTCGGCGTACATCATGGGGGGTGTACTTGGTGTGACGAAAATTTCGAACCTAAAGGTGATGCGTGCGTTGATATCCGTGAAATTCTTCCGGGGGATAAGTTGACTATTATGGATGGATGATCGCGACGTCGACAAAGACTGCAATTTTTGTCGGCGCGGGAACGTAACACGGTGCAATAGTGCCGTGATAGTATTCTGAATACGTTTGTAACAGTAATGCAGTACAAATACTCGCGATCCAAACATACTCGCACGATGAAGTCGCACCTCGGGTAGACTACTCTTCAAACCGCCGCCGGGTTCAGAGGTCATTCTGCAAACATCGCACCTCAAAGCTCGACGACTTCACAAAAGCGATCGAGCGTTTAAAACGTCGCGAGACACCTCTCGCGACGGCGATGGCACCATGATTCACCCGGTCGATCGCGCGCGCGAACGCGTGTCATGGATTCAGCGCTGCGAAGTCACACTGGTCGTCCTGGACGCGCGGGACTATTTCTCCTCGTCCTCGCGCTCGCGCTCGCGAGCGTCTGCCTCACGTGGCGAGGCGAAACTCGTCTTCTCGCCTCGATAACGGCGCGCGTGCGATTTGATGACACGTCGTCGCATATCGTCAACCCACGGGTCGAGGCGAGGTCGACGTCGACGACCTCGGTCGGTGAAGAGCGCGAGAGAGAGAGCACTGACAACTCTTCTCACAGCTCAAAGACAGCGTCGTTTAGCGTTGACGGCGCGATGGGAACGCACCGCCGAGCGTCAAAGCTACGCTGCGAGAGAACTTTTGCGGTCAACGGCAAAGCGCAGTTTTCTTGTTACGTGAAGCACGCCTGCGTGTCGTTTCCGAGACAGTCCGCGTACGGCGCGACTCCTCTGGATCCGCCATACGTCGCGAAGGTGACATTGTTTGGAGACGAAGAATTGCTCACGCAAGCGGGGCTCGAGCGAGGAGTTGTGTACGCGGTGGATCCGGTTCAGTCGACGAGCGGTGACTACTCCGCTGGTGTGTCGTACGGCGTCGTACGCGTGGACGCGGCGATGCCCAATGACATTCAGTACGCAACCACACTCTCTCACGTCGACGCGAACGGCAAGAATCGAGAATGGCCGATTGAACTCAAAGGATTTTTCACGTTGGCGTCCTATTTTGCCGCTGGAAACTGGGGGCATATGCTTGCAGACAACTTTTTTGGGATTTGGACGCGTCTTCGTTTCTTGTCACAAAACCTTGACGATGCACCTTCGTCGTATTCAACACATTGGAATAGCGCGAGCACGAAGCGCACCGCTCTAGTGATGAGGAATTGTACGACGGCCCACCCGGTGAATTTACCCCACACCGCGCACCTAGCGGTCCCCGCGTGCGAAAGACACGTCGAGGTTCTCTCGCGGGCTTTAGGCGTAGAGTTGCGAGCGCTCGCCCAAGGAGAGACGACGTGTTACGAACATCTCGTCATTGGATCTCCAGACCACTTGGCACGCATATTACATGCGAACGCCTCGGACGTCGAAGGGTACAGAGATCACATCATTCGCAACATCGGGCGCGACCCCGAACGTAAGGCTTCGAAGAACGCGACTGTGTTCGTCACAAAGCGACGGGAAGATTCGTACTCTTTTTACGACTTTGACAATCAAGAGGAAGTGCTCGGTATGCTGCGATCGACTCGCGGCGCCGAAAATGTCAAGCACTACGTCATTACGCCTGACACCACTTTGGAAGAACAAATCGACGTATTTCTCAACGCGTCAACTCTTGTCTGCCCGGGTGGCGGCGTAGGCTTTTCGTCCTTTTTCCTCGCGAAAGATTCGCACTTGATCATCTGGCCGTATCCCGGCGGCGGGCACGAAGAGAAACAATTCACGATATCCGCGAAATGGCTCAGAAAGGTTGATATATGGGTGCCTCAAACAGATCCCGTCCAGAATCTCGATCCGGCGGGACCTTTACCGCACTTTGTCTACAAGTCAAAGTACCCCACCGCGGAAATCAAAAGACTTCTCGACGAGGGTGGACGCCGATAAAATCGTATCGACAACGAACAAAATAGCGAACAAAATAGCTTGCGAGTAGTTACAAGTAGTATTTGTGTTGGATGGATCATTTCTACGTTCATCGCAGGGGCAGCACGTCTACGGTCTCGCTCGGAATGTTATGCCCGTAAAGCACCATCCAATAGTCGCGTAACGATCTATCCCCAACACACGAAACGATCGCTTCCTTTGATCCTACGTCTCCGGCGTGCGCGTCATCCAGCCCCGAGGCGAATTCGCTCGTAGCTTTCGTGAGTTCTTCCGCCGCGGCGTGACCTCCGAAAGTGGTTACGTTTGTGTTCATGAAACCGCAAATACGACCGCGTTCACGAAGTGGATCCCGCGCGTGTAAAAGCGACATGATGAAGGGCAAAAAGTTTGATATCGAGCCGAGAAATGCGTCGCAGTGCGAGAGAATGTTGATGTCGCTCAACGCCTCGACGACCATTTGTGTTTTCGCGGTTTCAAACTTCAAACCACCCGCCGTCGCCGTCGTCGTCGTCTGCCACAGGTTTGTGGCGGTCGCTGGTGCCCACAAACGCTTGATCATTCGGAATTCGTACGAACGACCGGGAAAACGCTCGTTGAGCTCGCGAACATCCAGTCCATCGTGATCTGTGGCGACGTAAACGGCACGAATTTTCGTTGAATTCCCAAGCCCATCCACCCACTCGACGTAACGCTCCAGAGGTATCCTCAATCTCCCATCGAGTCTGATATCTCCACGGTTGCGAAAATGTATACCGACTGCGATTCCTTCGCTCTCAGATCCCGCTAATGCACTCGATAGGTCGTGTTCGAGAAAACTCTTCACTTTGACGCTCGCGCGACGGACGTCTGTCAGCGCATCCGCGGCGAGCCCAAATAAAAAAATCGCATCAACGCTGAGCTTTTTGCTCCAGTGACGCCAGAAGTCTTGCGCGTCTTGTAAATTCAACATCGGGTTTTCACCTTCCAAGGCTCGACACGAGCGCGACAATCCTGGGAACATGCAGGCAAATCCTTGAAACTCTGCCTCAGCGCAGTCGCTATCCGAAACCAACGCCCATTTACCACGCATCACGTACGACATGTTTCTATGCCACGCCGCCGCCGCAGCTCGCACCATCTCTGTGAGCACCGCACCGGTACCAGGAGGAGGTCCCCCAGGGTATGGAGGTGTTTCCACGGGAGCGCCAAAGTGCGTGCGCGTCTCCGTGGACGCGCGCCCGCACTGCGCGCTCCGCTCATTTAAAAATTCCTCGAAGACCGTTCGTGCGCGCTCGTACGTTTCACGAGTCACTTCGCTCAAGGATGATCTAGACTCTATAGCCGGTCGTCGCGCACGATCCGCGCGCCGCTCCCGAGTGACACCGCCGTCGTTCTCGTACGTTCCGTACGACGCCCCGCGCGATCCGACGACGACGCACGCCACTGAGACGGTGAAAACGAACCACAGTCGACACGAGTGCCTCGCTTGAAACGTCCGTGGTGGTTGGCATCCACGATCCATCGCCGCTTAGAAAAACGCCCCTCCGCCCCAACGGTCGTGCGCGTCACCCCTCAGTGCGTCGTTTCCCTTCGCGAAAACCGAACGCCGTCGCGGCGTCCCCGCGACTCGTCCGCGCCTCGGTCGAAAAATAAAGGCTGTTGCTAGGAAAGCATGCTTTCTCTGCCTCCTCTCAAGCGATTGAGACGCGTGTCGTAATCGAGCGAAGCGAGGCGGTGAGTGACGCGTGACGCCACGCGGGGTGTTTTTCAACCCGCCTCCAACAGCGCGCCGCAAATAATTACATGGACGCGCAAAGTGATACTCGCGCCCGAGGAAGATAGATGCGCGTATTACAAAGTCGGTGTCGCGCGATCGTCAGAATCATTCGTGAAATCAAACTCGAGCGATCGTCGTCGCCCATCCGCGCTCGCCGAAGGGTGCGGGCGCAACGCGGGTGAGAATTCGCCCCAGTACGCGCTCAAATCGTTATTCGAGTACCAACGCACGGTTTCCGCGAGACCGACGTCCCAGGACTTTTCTTGTCGCCATCCGAGCGCTAAAAGCTTTGAGCAATCGATGAAATATCTTCGGTCGTTGAAGGCTCGATCGCTCACGTGCTCGATGGTCGTTTCCGGGTCGCGATCGAGGAGCTTACAGACATCCCGAGCGACGGACAAGATCGTCCGTTCTTCGCGCGAGCCGATGTTATAAATCTGCGCCGGCGTTCCGCGGTGGAGAATGACGTCGAACGCCGAACCCGCATCGTCGACGTGCATGTACGAACGCGTCACGTCGCCGTCGCCGTGTATAGAAATCTTTTCCCCGCGTTTCGCGAGGATTGAAAACTTTGGAATCGCCTTCTCTGGATACTGATTCGGCCCGTACACGTTGTTTCCGCGAGTGATGATGTACGGCAATCCGTACGAGCGTCCGTACGCCATGACGAGCATCTCCGCGCCCGCCTTGGTCGCGGCGTACGGGTTGGTGGGCGTCAGGAGCGCCGCGTGCTCGGTGTTTGAATCCATGAGATTTTCCCCGTATACCTCATCCGTGGACACGTGCAGGAATCGTCGAATTTCGGTCGTCTGCGCTCGCACGCACGCCTCGAGTAACGCGTGCGTGCCCTCGATGTTATTCTTCGTGAACTCGTACGAGTTCCCGAAAGAGTTGTCCACGTGACTCTGCGCGGCGAAGTGCACGACGGTGTCGATGCGCTCGCTTTGCAAGACGTAACTCAATAAATCGAACGAACGCACATCGCCCTTGACGAACCGCACGTTCGCGCATTCTTTCGCGCGTTCGAGATTTTTCAAGCTCGAGCAATAGTCGAGCTTGTCCAGGACGACAATCTGTCCGAGCGCGACGAGTCGTTCGCGGTCAGTCGTTCGCGCGAGAGATGGGTGCAAAGTCCGTGCGTTGTTCGACGCACGCACACGTGGTCGAAATCGTGCGCGCACCGTGTACTCGGGATGCCTCGACGCGAGGCGCTCGGCGACGTGCGAGCCGATGAAGCCGGCGCCACCGGTGAGAAGGATGCGCATGCGGGCGGACGGGCGTCTCGGTCGAGCGCGTCTAGATTTTCGGAGATTATCTCGACGACATGCTCGCGAATACCGCGCGCGCCTCGAGGGCGCTCGATGACGACGCTCACGAGATCTCGACGCGACGCCTCGCCTATTGGCGCCGCGCGCACCGGCGCGCGCAGAAACGAACGTCGGTGCGGCGTCGGGAAAAACTGATTTAAATCACATTTCGTATTTTCATAGATTTCATACATCTCTGAATACGATGATGCGAGACGATTTCGATCATCATCGCGGGACACCCGCTGCGCAGGAATCCAAATTTTCGAAATTTCCGGGACTTTGCGGATTCGACCCCCTGGAAATTTCAGACAGTTTCCAGATCCCCTGAAACAGGGGGTCATTCAGACATTTCACGAGCGTGTAGGTCAACCGACGTGCGGGGAAAGCGCGCGATTGAGAGATAACGCGGCGTGAAATATCCCAAATTCACAAAAAAGTACCAAATTCGACACGTTTGACATCTTAATCGAAGGTGTTCAAGGCAGTTTCACGGAGTATTCTGAACGTTCAAGCTTACCTCAAATGATTCACGCGATGTGAATTTGTTTTTATTTCGAAGTGCGCGTTCACGGCGCCGCAAAAGCGTGTTGAATTTTACTAAATTTGACGAGTCATGACTCAACTTAGCACGTGGGACTCGAATGCCAAAATCGTCCAAAATCGCATCAAATGGCGATCCCCAGCCGTCGCTGGGACGTCTCGACGCGTAAAAGTCGCTGCGAAGAGAAAAAAGTTCGTGTACGACCGCGCCGTGCGCTTTTCTCGCGCGTTCGCGGGCGCGTCGCGCGCGTAGAGTAGTGAATGTACACAATGAGGGGGTCGTTCTTGAGTCACGGTCGGTCAAATGGGCTCAAAAAACTCACTGGTGGCGTGTGAAAAAACGGGCCTCGTTTGGGAAACTGTCTGAAATTTCCAGGGGGTCGAATCAGCACAGTCCGAAGGATCCAGGGTTTGCGATGACCAGACGGATCTGAATTATCATATTTAATAATATATTAATGCTATCAAAATATTGCACGTCGTTTATTGATCAGTTTCCCGACGATCCGATCGCTTTCCGGGCGCGATCGCCCGTGCGGAGTGGTGCGGCGCCAGCCGGACGCGGCGCGGCGCAAAATTTTGACGTGGAATTTTGGAATTCCGGAAATCGACGGACGAATTCAAAACGCGCGCGAGTCAGTCGTCGGCGCGGCTCGCGAGACGGCGGGCCTCGAGTCGACGCGAAACCGGACGACGCGATCGCGCGCGACGGCGGACGACGCGCAGCCGTCGCGATGGCGGTCGTCACGATCACCTTGGTCGCCGCGGCGTTTTGTCTATCCGGCAGCGCGCTCACCGTGCTGAATAAACAAATCATGGGGTTCTTCCCCGCCCCGAACGCGGTGCTGTTCGCGCAAAACGCGGTGACGCTGGTGTTGCTCGCGTTCGGGAAATCGGTGCTGAGTCTGCAGATCGAGCCGGTGCGGCGACATAAAGCCAAACGTTGGTTCGCGCTCGTGCTTTTGTTTTACGCCATGCTCGCGTCGTCCATGCTGGCGCTCAAGTTCGTGACGGCGACGACGCTCATAGTGCAAAGAAATTTAGGTACGGTGACGATCGCCATAGCGGATTATTTTTGTCTGGGCACGGTGCAGACGAAACCGAGGATTTTGGCGATATTAGGAATGTGCGTAGGGTCGTTGGTGTACGCGTCGGGCGATCTGGACGCGGCTTCGAATTTTGACTTTACGGGGTACGCCTGGCTTGCGGTGAACGTAGCGGCGACGACGGCGTATCAAATCAAGGTCAAATCGCTCGTGAACGAGCTCGATATGAACAGCTGGACCATGGCGTACTATAATAACTTACTATCCTTACCCGTGTGCGCCATCGTCGGGTTCGCTCAAAGAGAAAACGAGACGCTACAAAAGTTTATGGCGAGCGGCGCGACAAAATCGCAGTGCGTCGCACTCTTCGTTTCGTGCACGCTAGGATTTTGCTTGAGCGTTTCCGCGTTTCAGCTCAATCGCTTGATCACCCCGACGAGTATTACGATACTCAACAACACCAACAAGTTTGCGCTGATATTTTTTACCGCATACTTTATGGATTACTCCACCTTGTCCGAGTCGACTGTCGCCGGCGCTGCTATCGTGATGATTTGCGCGGCGCACTACAGCTTTGCCGGCACGAAAAAGTAGAGTTTATAGAGTTTGTAGATCAACTTACAAAGCGTTGAGCTACGCTTACTGAACTATCTCATCATAGCTGTATGCGACATACAAATGCGACTTTTACAAGATGTATATCGTCAAACAGCCGATGTATTACGCGTTGATGACGCGTGCGACGACGCTTCGAAGTGCCGTTTCGAAATCGGTTTGCTCGTAACCTTCATACAGACGTCGGAGCTTATCATCGCTTAGCGTGCGGTACATGGGCCCATCTGGAAACGACGCGTCAAACGACAAGCGTTTCTCGACGCCGAACATGTTGGCGATGAGCTCCGCCACGGCGCGTATGCTGATCTCTTCCCCAGCGACATTTATTGGCTCTTCTTCGTCGTAATGTTCCAAAGACCAAATGAGCACGCGCGCTAGATCGGGTGCGTAGCAGAACTGACGGCACGGCGCACCGGTGCCTCTGCATGTGAATTCAGAACCTGTAGCCGCGGATTGCGCAGCCTTGCTCATGAGCGCGTCGATGACCGGACCACCCTCGCGCAGTTGCGATATGGTTCCAAATATATTGCTCGGAATGACGGTGACGAACTTCCTACCATGTTGCGCGCGGTAGGCGCGCGATAGAATTTCGAGGTTACGCTTTGACGAACCGTAAGACTCATACAACGGATGGCAAGGACCGTCGTGCAGTCGCTTTTCTGTGATCGGCAAACTCACGTCTTTCGGGTAAGCGAAAGAAGATAAGACAGAGACAACCTTGTCGCAGTCGATTTCGTGCGCGCAACGAAGAACATTAGCGTTAATCGCGTTGTTATCCTGAATGAGACTCGCCGCCATTTTCGACATGTCGCCGCCCGCCATGAGCTTCACCGCGAGGTGAATGACGTGCGTCGGGCGATATCGCTCGAAGAGCCTCTTCGTCTCGTCGTAAGAGCACAAATCAGCATCTTTGGAAGATGTAAAAATCCATGAATCGTTTGTGTTCGCCGATGTTTTGACGTGTTCTTTGAGCGCTCGACCGACGAGACCGCTGCCACCAGTCACGAGCACGACTTTTCTGTTCACGGCGCAGTCAAAGTCGAAGGCGAGCATGGTGTCGGCGAGGTACGAGATCTGCGCATCCGACAGGCGATACGTGTGCACGCCGATGAAAAACCCGCACGTGCCCAGCTCGTCCGAGCCAGGATATCCGTTCGGGTCAACGCTCAATCCCAAAGTTTTGATCGCCGGCTGGTGCACAAAGTTACCGCTGATGATTGGACGATTTTCAATCTTGTGTCTGGTGAGAAATTCCAAATACGTCGGCAGGCGCTTCTGCAGATCGCGTCGAAGCACGGCCACGAAGCCGAACCACGCCGGGTCGGCGGACGCATTCGGGGCGACCGGGAAGCGGAATTGATCGTTCCATTTATCGTGCGACTGCAGAGCTCGAAGCAAGCGCTCGCGGTTTTCTTTTCTGTTGGCGTTCATCGAGTCCAGACGAAGAAGCTGGCACTTCCCGACAGCCCCAGAGATTTCCATGGGGCGCAAGTTGTACCCGACGTTGACGAACATGAAACGCGAATCTATGTGCGCGTTTTGTTCGTGTAACTCATCTTTGTTAGAAAGCTCGCGCGTCCAGCCGTGCGCGCGCAAGCATCGGACGAGATCGGCGTCTTCTTGAGTCTGACACACGACCATTCCACCTTCGCCCGTGGTGATGTGGTGGGAAAAGTAAAAACTGTACGAGCCAAAACTCCCAAACGTCCCCACGCACTTCCCGCCGTACGTGCTTCCCAGCGATTCGCACGTGTCTTCGACGAGGAGCAAGTCGCGACGGGCACAAATATCCATCAGCCTGTCCATATCGCACATGTTGCCGAGGACGTGCACCGCGAGCACGCCTCGCGTCTTATCCGTGATTCTCGCTTCCAAGTCGTCCAAGTCCACGTTCATCGTCGCCACGTCCACGTCCACGAACACTGGAATCAGGCCCATTTGTACGATCGGCCACAAACTCGTGGACCAGCACACCGCCGGGATCAACACTTCGTCCCCGGCGCAGAGCTTTTTCGAACGCAGGTGATTCGTCAACGCCGCCAGCGCGAGAAGATTCGCCGAGCTGCCAGAGTTGCACATCACCGCGAACGGCGCCCCGACGTACTTTGCGAACGCCTGCTCGAATTCGCGAACGTTATTTGCCATAGTGAGCTGTCCGCTGAGCATGGAGTCCACGGCGGCGATGATTTCTTCCGAAAAAATGCTCGACGCGATGAGCGGGAACGAGGTTTCGTCGGGCGCGGCGTACACGCCGCTGCGGCGCGCGTACTCATCGGCGACGACGGCCTTCCAGTCCCCGCGCGCGGCGTCGCCTGTGCCGTCGCCATCGCGTTTCCCGTTCGTCTGCGACATTCCCGTTCGTCTGCGACCGCGTCGGTACGTAACGAGCGCGCGACCGCGGCGCGCGACGGGCGCGAAATATCCCACCGCGGCCCAGGTGGGCGAAAAACGTCGCCACAATTTATAAAAACACCGTTCGTCTTGTACGTCGCAAGTGTCGTACTTTACGAATTTATAGACCATCACGTGACGAGATGGACGCACACAAAACGTGCGCGGCGCGGCGCGAGACATCTGCTCGGCTCGTCGACGCGCACTCCGCGCCGCGCGCGCGTGGGGCGACGCGACGTCGCCGCGCGCGATGGGCGCGCGCGCGCGCGGGAAGGTGAAATGGTTCAACGTCACGAAAGGATTCGGGTTCATCACACCGCACGACGGAAGCGAAGAGATATTCGTGCACCAAACGGGGATCTCGCGCGCGGGGTTCCGGTCGGCGTGGGAGGACGAGGAGGTTGAGTACGAAGTCAGCAACGCCGACGGGAGGCCCGTGGCCGTGAACGTGACCGGGCCGAACGGCGCGGCGGTGAAAGGGGCGCCGAAGCGGCGGCAACGGAACCGGTTACTCAAGGGCGAGGCGAAGACCGGTACCGCGGAGCCCGCGCTTTCCGTTCGCCTGTGACATCGCGCGCGACGGCGTCGGTACGTAACGAGCGCGCGACCGCCATGACCGCGGCGACGCGACGGGCGCGAAATATCCCTGGGCGAAAACGTCGCCACAATTTATAAAAACACCGTTCGTCTTGTACGTCGCAAGTATCGTATTTTACGAATTTATAGGGCATCACGTGATGAGATGGACGCACACAAAACGTGCGCGGCGCGGCGCGAGACATTTGCTCGGCTCGTCGACGCGCACTCTGCGCCGCGCGCGCGCGACGCGTGGTCATCGTTGGCTTTCGTGCGTGAGCGCGCGCGCCTGCTCGACGTGCACACGCATCGTGGGGAGTTCGAAACGCACACCCAACCGAAAGACGTGTTCGATTTGTTTGAAGAAAACAACGGAATCAGCGTCCGCGACATCCTCGCAGTCGGTAGTGAATGCGAACAGTCTGTCTATTCGCTCGCGACCCAGGAACTTGTGTCACAATATTTTGAATATCGACAAAGCTAAAAATACGACCTATTTATGCGCTAGTACATTAATGTAAATCAACATCGACTTTTGCACAGTCTCAGAGCGCTGATTAAAACGAGCGGTTCCTCTACGGCGTGCTTCATCGACGACCGAAAATACCACCCCGAGTAATTCGACTGAAAAAGCCCAATACCTCGCTCTCAGTCGCGAATGAAAGCGGTTCGAGCTCGTACTGGCGCATCAACGCAGTGTTTATGTCTACAGAAAGCACACGTGGCTGCGATTCTCTAGTCGCTGACACCGATCCACCGCGAGCTTTCCTGTTCGTAGCCATCTGCTCGAACGTGCCACGCCATAAATTTCTGATGCGATGAAACTCGTTCACGTTGTGAAGTCGCATGTTTTCGGAAACAGTTTCTAAATTTGTGCTTTCAACTATCTGTGCAGCGCGTTCCCAGTTGTCAAAGTACAAAATATGTGGAAACACTTCAGTTTGATACACGTCGTAGAACTCCATCCAACGCTCCCTGCTCACGGCGTCAAAATTACTTGGATTTGACAAGTGCGAGTGCATCGTCTCATTGACGCGCACAGGATCTCCGTATGAAGTTTCCCAAAGTATGCCGTGCTCGGCGACCCAACGCGCCAGCAATTTGCGCGAAGGCACCAAAATCGGTACGCACGCGCGATAAAGCTGAAAGAAGAACATCGTCGAGGGTACATACGGAATCAGCACGACGGCGCGAAAGTTTTGAAAGTCATGGATACTTTTGAATTTTCCATGTTTTGGAAATGCTTGTTTCATGCTGATGAGCTCAAATCTCGATTTAAGCTGCATAAGATCATCGAATATCGGGTGCGTCAATGGATTTTTATACATCTTACGACGTTGGTCTGGCCAGCCTCTCTCGGGAATCGTCTCTTTCGCATACTCCAGATTAACTCGGTACGGCGTGAGAACAATCTCCCTGTGCTGAGGTCGATATGAACTTTTCTCCACGATCTCTCGCGGGAGACCACCGCACCACGAAGGAATGTATTTTGTCTCGATGCCTGTGAAGTACTCCATGTGCGTGACGTCGTACATGTTATTCGCCGCCACGACGTTGGCCTTCGACCGTGAGATGGCTTTCAAATTGTGTACCCAATGCTCCCAGCGCTCGCGTCTATCTGCTCCAATGATTGGTTCTCGCCACCAAATGAATTCGTCGTCTCGACCGAATTCTAGTCTCTGCGTGTTGTAAATCAGAATCGATTTATCAAACGGTAAATATATTTCGCAGTTCGCCGCCGGGTGCGAACAAAACACAACATCTGCACGCGAAAAATCCCCGTTTGCACTAAAGTGCGTATAAAGTCTTCGTCGCGTGTTGTTCGGGTGAGGGTCGAGAGAAAATCCACGATTTTGATCGTTTCGAAGACCCCGACCCGAGGCGCAAAGGTTTTCGCCTCTGCCGTTTTGGAAATATTTGCAATTCGGAACATCCACTTCCGCTTCGACGTCGATGTTTAGCGTCGCAAACATCGATACTTGACATCCGATTGGACCGGCGTGCAAATCCGTCGACCACACCACCGTCTCTGGTGTTCGACTTTTGTGCTCAAAGTCTCGCGTATGCGTATATTTGCTCGACGCGGTTTCGACGCCTCGACGAGCGCTCGAGCGCAACACGAGGAGCGCGCAAAAGGCGCATGCATAAAAACTCCACCGCGCGGCGTCTCCAGAAGTCCACGACGTCACCGGGAAGCGCGCTCGTCGCCGCGCGGACATCCTTCGTTGTTTTCGCCCACCACGCGCCGACACTTCGCTTCGCACGCGCTCGTCGAACGTTTACTGTTCGACGTCGCAGACCAAATCAGTCTGGAGAGATGGACGCGCGATCGTTTGCGACGATGGACCGGATTCACGCGACGTTCGACGTCACAGCGACTCGCGCCGTCGCCTTTTGACCGACTCACGACGGCACTTCGCTTTACAAAGTCGGCGACGAGAACGGCTACACGAGCTGACGAACGCGCGCCGCCTGAGTTTCGACAGTGGCATCCACTCCCTCGATAGTTATTGGTTTCAAACCTCGCACTTTCTCGCGCCGGCCTGTGACGTCGTGGCGCGCGTCACACGCCGACTCGCGTCGAGCATTCACGTGTGCACGGTGTAGACGCGCGCGTGAGTCATGAACACGCTTAAAGGAGCGCGTGGCGCGAGCGAACATCGAAACATGCAACGAGTTAGGCTCGTGAAACAATCCACTAATCTAGCTAGTTCCGCGCTTGTATCCAGAGGTCTATAGTACGTCGACCATCCTTGACTTTTCCGACGAGCCATCGTTTCTGCCGCTTCTGCGTACGATATCGAGTGCCGTGGTGATCGGTGTGGTGATGGACTCGCCATTCCCATATAGCTCGCGATCTGTGTCCGTACACAAGCGTGATCCAATCATCTATCCATGCATTCTCAAAACACTCTGGGTAGTACTCGCCGTTGAAGATGTCCATGTGTGTTCGATGAACCATGTCGTGTGTCAGAATATTCCCGTTGACATTCGGAGGTCCGCTGACGATGGGGCCTACGACACCGATGTTTGCAGGCGTTCCTCGCATGAGCTCTGAAATTGAAAGCGTAGTCCACATCATACTGGCGAATTCAGTATCGTCGTTGACGCGGACGATGTAATCCATCCCGTCCTCGTACGCGCGGCGCAATATTTGGTTCATAGGGATGCGCTGGCCAACTCTTGGGAACGCGTCTATGATGACGGATACGTTGTCACCCGCGAGACGAGAAAGCGTACTCTTCGCTTCTCGCGTTGAGTAAACTTCATCATCCGTGTCCACGCCGATGTACAAAAAGTATGTGTATTCGTCTTCCATGGTGCTCTTCAGCGAGGGCAACATTATGGAAGTGAGCGCCAGGTGATCCCACTCTACGTTTTCGACGCCTCGCGTCGTGCTGCATAAAACGACTCCTATCGAAAACTCGCCAGGGTTTATCGCTGCGCGAGCGAGCTTTGCGTGAGGTCGTCCGCTGAGCTTCACCACCGCCAAGGGCACAGAGTCACTCGAGCTGCGACTGTTGAAAGCCAAAGAGCTATGGCTAAAGTACAGCACGAGCGCGAACGGCGCGGCGAGTGCCACTACAAGGCCGCGATGCGAACGCAACACACGTGCAAGTCGTTCGCAGGCCTGCATCAGTGCTTCGCCCGAAGCCAATCGTGGAGCGTCTGAGGCTTCGAGTGGCGGATTATGCTCGTGCGTCGTTCCCGGCAGAGTGCGTCGCCATGAAGAGGCTATCGAGGCTTCATGCACCGCAGTAAATCTTCTGAATTGAGGAGATAAAAACGTACTGCTCACACTTGGACGTTTGTTCCTTTCGTACACGCGGGCCGATGGCGAAGACACGAGCGCGACGAGTTGGTTTGCTTCTATTGCTCTGCTTTTGTTTCTCGTCATCATACATGATCGTCACGCGCACGATCGCGGACTTGCTGGGTAGTTTCAGTGCACTTTGGATACGAGAAGACGCTTGGACGCACTGTCGGAACTGCTGCGGCGACGTGAGGGAACGAATGCTGAAATCCAGTTTACGTGGCTTGGGCAAAGACGTCGCGTGTTTCACCTTTCATCCGGAAGCATCTTCCCCGTCTTCGTACACCTTCGTCGCACGTAGGCGTCAACCGCTGAATCGTAGCTACTTTAAAAGTGCCCTGCGGTTTCTCCGAGACGTCGCCTCGGAACAGCGGAAGAATCGCGGAGAACGAAGCGGCGTAGCTATACGACTCCTATGGGTGATTGACGACGACGCGTCTCTACCGAGGAAGCTGCAACGGGAGCTGAAATCCTTGAATGTTTTCATCCTGGCGCACTCTATCAATGCGAATTGTTTCACCGACGAATCAGTCGTGCTCGCGCCAAACTTCCACTTCATCAAGCGCGACGGGTTCAAACTGTTCCTTCGGAACCTGCGTGAACGCGAGATTCCGTTCGATGAACGCAAATCCGACGTGTTCTGGAGAGGCTCGACGTCCGGTATGTCAACAAAATGCGAAGTAGAAGAGTCCACTCGCGTCGACGGGAACGAAAGGGTTACCGCGTGCGTTAAACTTCCGCGCGTGCGAGCGGTGCAATCATCCATAAATGTTCCTTGGCTCGACCTCGAGATCACGCGAAGGGTACAATCGTGTAGAGGACAAAAGAATGTACGTATTAGCCCGCGCGTATCGGAACAGCATTGGATCACGCACAAAGGTATCCTCGAAATCGACGGAAACGTCGACGCGTGGGGAAACCGTTGGCGCATGGAAAGCGGGAGCGTCCTGTTCCTCGTCAAGTCAAACTTCAAGCACTATTACAGCGACAAGCTGGTAGATGGGATACATTACATCGGAATATCTGGAGATTTGCACGATTTAGTGGAAAAAACGAAGATTATCACGAACACCGATGGCGAATCGCTAACGAAGTTGCGTGATATCACAGCAAATGCTCGCGCGTTGATGCAAGAATTTACGTACGAGCGCGTCGTCAAGGGCGTTTCCCATCGTCTGAATGAGCTCGCCTTAGGTATGGTATAGTATTAAATATTACGATCTAGCGACAACTACTGCCGAATTCTTTCAGAGCGGCGAGTAAAACCATCGCGCGAACCAAGCGCGAACATCTTGATCGTCAGAAAGCGAATCAAACGTCGGCTTTTCTTCATCCAAAAACATCTTTTGAAACGACCACGCGGTGAACGAAAGAGTTCCTACTCGCGGTGACATTTTCACGCCTTTTGGAATAGGGCACCTCAGACGCTGTGCGTCGTCGCTATCGACAGAAATTTCCATATTAGTCGACGTTGGGTGCTCAAAGTTTGAGCACGTGAAACCAAAATTGAGGTCCGGTAGAATGTTGTGAAGCAAAACGTTCTCGGCCAGTACACCATTTTCGAGCATGAGACTGAAATACGCCTGGAGATCGTACTTTGGCGGCTTTCTTACCCATCGCGACGACACCCATCGGCGTTCGTAATCTCTCACTTTCTCTATTGCGGCTAAATCGAGCGACCACAAGTCGCCGAGCACGTCAAACTCCGGACGCACGGAACGAAAGTGTGACCCAACGCAACTCTTCAAGCCGGTACACTGCATTCCTCTCTGATAACCTACTAACCACGTCGACGCGCCGCGCTGAAACGCGCGCGCCAAGTCCACGAAAACGAGCGTGTCGAGGTCGATCCAGACCACGGGTCCGACTCCGTGAAGCATCAAGTCCTCCACCACATCGAGTTTAGCTCGCGAAAGCGACGCCCACTTACTATTTTTCGTCGCTTTTCCGTCGTTTCTCGTGTAAACATTTTTCGGTAACGACGTCGCGTCGCACACTCTCGAAACGATGTCCGTTCTCGTGCCCATCGTCGTTTCGAGAGGTACGACGTCCGGAACATCCGTGTACACGTGCAACGTCGGCGTGATCGCGTGCGCTCGCACTAATGATGAATACATCAGCTTCAGCGCCCTCCGCGTCGCGTCCACGCCCCAACGATCGCCGGCGTTTTGAGTGAAGGCGAACGTTGCGAATCGCACTGCCGACTCGTGTTCGCCGTCGAGGCGCGCGCGCGCGTCGGCATGCCGCTGTGCGCGCGATCGCCTGGGAATACACGGGTTCGCATCGCTCGACGACACCGCGATAGGCGTTGGACGCTTCGAGGGCACTCGTCGCCACGACGAGATCTTCGCGTGAACTTGCGCAGCGGTTCGCGTTCGAAGCAACTCGACCAGACAGAAGACCGCCAAAGCCACGCCGCACCGGACGGTACTTTCTTTCACGCGTCGCTTCAGATGTCGCGGCGTCGTCGGCGTGGGCCGCATTCCGCGGCGCGGCGCGTTGCGCGGTCTCGCTCTCGCTACGAGAGCGTCGGTCACAGTTTCCGCCACAGTCTGGCGCGCGTGCGTCGACATGCGCGAAAACCAAAGATCGAGCGCTAGTACACGGTGCGGCGGCGCGTGCCGTCGCGAAACGACCTGAGCGCGGTATCCACGTCCCGTTCGCCCCGGGCTCGACTCGAAAGAATATTCGCCCCGCGAAGAATTTTCTCCACTGTACTTCTCACGCTCGCACTCACGCCCGTCGCGTTCTTCCTCGGATTCGGAACGCATCCCGTGATCGGATGGAAACTTCACGTCATCGGCAACGTCACGAATGGCGATCGAGCGGCGAAGCTCGCGCGGACACTGGGCGGTTGCATGCCTCTGGACTCTATGTCTGCTTATCATAAAAACGCTGCGACGCCGCTACGGCGCCGGAGAAACCCTCAGTCGACTGGGTCGCCGCTATAGCGAGCATTTGCGTCGAAAGACTCGATGGAACGTCGAGCTGGTGGCGCTGGTTTCGTCATCGAAGAGTTGAGCGCTGACTCGAAAGGACGTGCCCAGTGATTTACAAGAGTGTCTGTCACCTACTACGAGTTTGGGGAATTTTCCACACCCTCAATACCACCATCGAAGCGAATGAGTGCGAATTCGACGCACATTTTGTGCAATCGTGAATACTTGATATTCGGCTCTTTGTGGAAAATGTAAAAGTTTTCGTCGTAAAGGCGTCGTAAGAAACGTTTCGCCACCGGCTCGCGCGAAGGGTCGAGCGCGCCGCGGCCGAAAAGTTGTTCGCCGACGATCAGAGAGAGCCACGATTGATGTATTTCGTTCAAGTTCGAGTCAATCGTGCCCGCGTGTATTTCCACGAGCATTTCATCGACGCGCACGTCGGCGTCGAACCAGCTGCCGTAAGTGCTCCATTCGCAGCCTTCGCAGTCAATTTTTAATACGTCTATCGTCCTTCCTTTGTGACCGAGCGCGACGACGATGTCGGCTAAACCTTTCAAATCGCTCCCATCGGGTTCGCGCGCGCCTCCTAATCCCAATGGATGAAAGTGGACACCACACGGTTTGTTTCGCGGGTTCGACACCGTGTGATCGAACGCGTGTATTTCGCGCGCGCTCGACACGTCCCGCGTGATCGCTTCTTCGAAACTAAAGTCATCGAAACTTCCGACGCTATATATCAAACAGTCCGCACCCCGCGCGCGCAAACGGTTCGGGTCGCACAACCACTTCCCACCCTCGCCAGCTGGACCGGCGCGCTCTTCGCGCGCGCACGTCACGGCGGGTTCCACGTTGTCTTGGTACCAACCGTCGGCCCTCTGCGTGCCTCCGCGCGAGACGGTGTCGAAAAGCGCGTAGCGCTTGAGCTTATCGGCGTTGATCGCGCGATCGAAGGCGGCGTCGACGTCTTTTGCGATCGGCGCCGTCGAACGCGTCGGCTTCGGTTGTACGCGTGCTGTTCTTCGACCCGAGCACG
>Ga0228649_1000250_pt1 | contig 24009 bp, 27 predicted proteins | sample 61DmetaG_FD_190074 | JGI IMG/M metagenome (GOLD analysis project Ga0228649, IMG submission 190074) | Seawater microbial communities from Monterey Bay, California, United States - 61D | ecosystem: Environmental > Aquatic > Marine > Coastal | place: USA: California | collected 2016-10-31 | reverse complement strand
GTAGGAATTTTATTGAGAGGTATTGAAAGATCTGACATTGAAAGAGGTCAAGTTCTTTGTAAGCCTGGTTCAATTACTCCACACACTAAATTTGAAGCTCAGGCTTATGTACTTAAAAAAGATGAAGGTGGAAGACATACACCATTCTTTACTAAATACAGACCACAGTTTTACTTTAGAACAACAGACGTAACAGGAGAAGTAGAATTACCAGCTGGTACAGAAATGGTTATGCCAGGTGATGATGCTAAATTTACTGTTAAGTTGATTACACCGATCGCAATGGCTGAACAATTAAATTTTGCTATTAGAGAAGGTGGAAGAACTGTTGGAGCAGGAGTAGTAACAAAAATTATAGAGTAACTCTATAAATAGGAGTGTAGCTCAATTGGTAGAGCGCCGGTCTCCAAAACCGGAGGCTGAGGGTTCGAGTCCCTCCGCTCCTGCCAATTAGAGCTAAAAAATTATGAAAAACCCAATGAAATTTATTCAAGAAGTAAAACAAGAAGCTTTTAAAGTTTCATGGCCAACTTGGAAAGAGACTTTACAAGGAGCTTTAATGGTTTTTGCAATGGCTGTTGTGATGTCGTTATTTTTTCTTCTTTTGGATCAAGTTTTAAAGTTTTTTTTAGAATTACTACTTAAGGTGAGTATTTAATGAAAAATTGGTACATTGTTCAATCTCATTCAAGTTTTGAAAATAAAGTAGCTGGTTTAATTAAAGAAGAAGCAGATAAAGCAAAAATTGGTGAAAAATTTGAAGAAATAATTGTTCCAACTCATGATGTGACTGAAGTTAAAAGAGGAAAAAGAATTCAACGTAAAAAAAAATATTTTCCAGGATACGTTCTTATAAAGAGTGAAATGGACAATAATATTTATCACATGATCAAAAATATTAAGAGAGTCAGTGGGTTTTTAGGCTCTAAAGGAATTCCTGTACCGGTTTCAGATAAAGAAATTGAGAAGATTTTAGGACAAATAAAAGATGGTGTGGCTCAGCCAAAATCTGGTATAGAGTACAGCGTTGGCGAAAAAGTTCAGGTTGTTGATGGTCCTTTTGCATCATTCAGTGGAATGGTGGAAGATATTGATGAAGAAAAGTCTAGACTTAAGGTCTCAGTTTCTATATTTGGACGTCCAACACCAGTAGATTTAGAATATAACCAAGTTGAGAAAGTAAGTTAATGGCAAAAGAAATTAGTGGATTTATAAAGTTACAAATTAAAGGTGGTCAAGCAAACCCAGCACCTCCTGTTGGTCCTGCGTTAGGTCAACGTGGTGTAAACATTATGGAATTTTGTAAGGCCTTTAATGACAAAACTAAATCAATGGCTGGCAAACCTGTTCCAGTAGAAATTACAGTTTATAAAGATAAAAAATTTGATTTTAAAATTAAATCTCCACCAGCATCTTTCTTTATTAAAGAAGCAGTAAAACTAAAGGGTGGGTCTAAAGAACCAGGTAGAAATATTGTTGCTTCAATTTCAAAAAAACAACTTGAGGATATAGCAAACCAAAAAATGAATGATTTAAATGCTCATGATTTGGATGAAGCTGTAAAAATCATAGCTGGCTCTGCTAGATCAATGGGTATTGAGGTGAAAGAGTAATGCCATCAAAAAGATATAAAAAATTACCTGAAAAAACAAAAGATCTTGATGCTGAGGTTATTGAAAAACTATTACCTGAGGTTAAAAAAAATTGTACGACTAAATTTGATGAGTCCTTAGATTTAAGTTTCCAAATCAATAACAAACAAAAGAAAAGCGAAGTAAATATAAGAACCGTTGTTAACTTACCTGGTGGAACAGGAAAAAAAGTTAAAGTTGCTGTTGTTTGTGAAGATAATAAAGCACAAGAAGCTAAAGATGCAGGTGCAGATATCGTTGGCAGTGATGAATTTGTTGAAAAAATTAAAGGTGGTGAATTAAACTTTGAAAAATTAATCTGTACACCTGGAATGATGATTAAACTTTCTAAATTAGGTAAAGTTTTAGGTCCAAAAGGATTAATGCCTAATCCAAAACTTGGTTCAGTTTCAGAAAATATTAAAGAAGCTGTGACTAACGCTAAGTCTGGTCAAGTTGAAATTAGAAACGATAAAGATGGAAACATTGGTGTTAGTATTGGAAAAAAATCTTTCCATGATGATCAATTGTTAAAGAATTTTCACGCAATCATTGATGCATTAGAAAAAGAAAAATCTAATAATACTTTGAAAGGCGATTTAATTAAAAATACTTTTGTTACTTCATCAATGGGAGTTTCGTACAAAGTTAAATTAGGGAAGTCGATATAATCATGTTAACTAAAGAACAAAAAAAGAATTATATTTCAGAAATGACTACTCAGTTTGAGAATAGCAAAGCTGTAATGGTTACTCATTATCAAGGTTTGACGATGACTCAATTGGACGAGTTAAGAGCTCAAATGAGAGAGCATGGAATAATTTTCAAAATTACAAAAAACAGAATAACTAAACTGGCTTTAGAAAAAACTAAGTGCAAGGAATTGTCAGAATTATTTACTGGGCCTACCGCAGTTGCATTTGGTGAGGACGCTATAATGTCAGCAAGGATTCTATCAAAATTTGCAAAAAATAATGAAAATCTTAAATTAATTGGCGGAATTATGGATAACGAAGTCTTAGATCAGGCTGGTGTCCAAAATGTAGCTAGTTTACCAACTTTAGATGAAGCTAGAGCGAATATTGTTGGTATTTTAAATGCTCCAGCATCTAAATTAGTGAGTATTTTGCTTGCATACTCAGAAAAAATGAGTAGTTTGTCCGCAGAAAATTCTGAAACACAACCCAAAGAGTAAATTATGCCTGACCTAAACAAAATTATAGAAGACCTATCAAGTTTGACAGTTGCAGAAGCGGCTGAGTTATCAAAACAATTAGAAGAAAAATGGGGTGTAACTCCAATGGCAGCAGCAGCTCCAGCAGCAGCAGGTGGTGCAGCTCCAGCAGAAGATAAAGATGATTTTACAATTATGCTTGTATCAGCAGGTGAGAAAAAAATTAACGTTATTAAAGAAGTTAGAGCAGCAACTTCACTAGGATTAAAAGAAGCTAAAGATCTTGTAGAAGGTGCACCAAAAGAAGTTAAATCTGGTGTTCCAAAAAAAGAAGCTGAAGAGATCAAAGCTAAGTTAGAAGCTGCAGGCGCAAAAGTAGAACTTAAATAAATTAATAAGAAAGAATTCGGATACTGATTATTTTTTAATCAGTATCATTAAACATAGATGCAATTATCTTTTACTGAAAAGAAAAACATTAGAAAAAGTTTTGGTAAACTTAAGGAAAGTTTATCTATTCCAAATCTAATCGAAGTACAAAAAAATTCATACAAAGAGCTAACTGAATTTTATTCTGAAACAGAGCTGACAAAGGGTTTTGACAGAGTTTTTAAAAGTATATTTCCGATTGAAGATTTAAATGATAAAGCAACATTAGAATATGTTTCTTACAGATTAGATAAACCAAAATTTGATGTTGAGGAATGTATTACAAGGGGACTGACTTATTCATCTGCTCTTAAATGTACTTTGAGATTAGTAGTTTACGAAATAGATCAAGAAAATAATACTAAAGATATTTTATCTGCAAAAGAACAAGAAGTTTATATGGGTGAAGTACCCATGATGACTAATAGTGGTACTTTCATAACTAATGGTGTTCAAAGAGTTGTTGTAAACCAAATGCACAGAAGTCCTGGTGTATTTTTTGATCATGACAAAGGAAAAACGCATGCAAGTGGAAAACTTCTTTTTAATTGTAGAGTTATCCCAAACAGAGGCTCTTGGTTAGATTTTGAATATGATGTTAAAGATTTTTTATACTTTAAAATTGATAGAAAAAAGAAAATTTTTGCATCTACTTTGTTATTAGCCTTAGGATACTCAAAAGCAGAAATGGCAGATGAGTTTTATGCTAACGAACAATATACTTTTGATCCTAAAACCGAAAAATGGAAAACAAAATTTAATCCAGAAAACTATAAAGCCAAAAATTTTTCAGAGGAAGTAATTGATGCAAAAACTGGTGAAGTAGTAATAAAATTAGGTGATAAGATTAATTTTTTAAATGCAAAAAAATTAGCAAATGATGGACTAAAAGATATTTTAGTATCAAGAGAATCTTTATTTGGAAAATTTCTACATAGAGATGTTAGAGTAAGTGAGGAAGAAGAGGGTACTTTCTCAATTGGTACAGAACTTAATGATACTGTAATCCAACAAATACTTGATGCGAATATTCATTCATTACAAATATCAGTAACAAATTCTATCAATAAAGGACCTTATTTATTGACTACTATTTTAAATGATAAAAATAATTCAAAAGATGAAGCTATTACAGAAATCTATAAAATGCTTAGACCTGGAGAGCCACCAACCATAGAAATAGCTACTCAAATTTTCAATAATCTATTTTTTAGTTCAGACAGATATGATCTTTCTGATGTGGGTAGAGTTAAAATGAACTCAAGATTAAACCAAGAATGTTCAGATAAAATTACAATCTTAAGAAATGATGACATTATAGCTATCGTTCATAAAATGTTAGATTTAAGAGATGGTAAAGATGATGTTGATGATATTGACCATTTAGGAAACAGAAGAGTACGTTCAGTAGGTGAATTAGTTGAAAATCAAGCTCGAATTGGTGTTTATAGAATGGAAAGAGCTATTAAAGAGAAAATGACAACTTTAGATGTTGAGTCAGCAATGCCTCAAGATTTAATTAATGCAAAACCATTAACAGTTTCTCTTAAAGATTTTTTTGCAAGTTCTCAACTTTCACAATTTATGGACCAAACTAATCCATTATCTGAAATTACTCATAAAAGAAGAGTTTCTGCATTAGGACCTGGTGGCTTAACAAGAGAAAGAGCTGGCTTTGAAGTTCGTGACGTTCACCCAACTCATTATGGAAGAATATGTCCAATTGAAACTCCAGAAGGACCGAATATTGGATTGATAAATAGTCTGTCTACTTATGCCAAGATAAATAAATATGGTTTCATTGAAAGCCCATATAAAAAAGTTAAAGACGGTGTTGTTCAAGACAACGTTGAATATTTATCAGCAATGGAAGAAACTAAATTCACTATCGCACAAGCAAATACAAAATTAGATAAAAATGGAAAAATTATTGAAGAATTAGTTTCTTGCAGACAAAATTTAAATTTCCTTTTAGCTAAACCTGATACTATTGATTATATTGATGTATCTCCCAAGCAACTTGTTTCAGTTGCTGCTTCACTAATACCTTTCTTGGAAAATGATGATGCTAACAGAGCTTTGATGGGATCTAACATGATGAGACAGGCGGTTCCACTATTAAAACCCGAGTCTCCATTGGTTGGAACAGGGATTGAAAGTGATGTAGCTTTAGACTCTGGAGTAACTATTGTTGCAAAACGAGATGGAACTGTTGATAAAATTGATGGTAAAAGAATCGTAATTAAAGCAACTGAAGAAACTGACTTTTCTAAATCTGGTGTTGATATTTATAACTTACAAAAATTTAAAAGATCAAACCAGAATACTTGTATTAACCAAAAACCTTTAGTTAGAGTGGGTGACAAGGTTAAATCTGGAGATATTATTGCTGACGGACCATCTACTAAATTAGGCGAGTTGGCTTTAGGTAAAAATGTGACAGTAGCATTCATGCCTTGGCAAGGTTACAATTTTGAAGATTCTATTTTGATCTCTGAAAGATGTGTAACAGATGATGTGTTTACATCAGTGCATATTGTTGAATATGAAATAATGGCAAGAGATACAAAATTAGGTGAAGAAGATATTACAAGAGATATTCCAAATGTTAATGAAGAGGCATTAAAAAATCTTGACGAGTCTGGTATTGTTTATATTGGAGCAGAAGTAAATGCTGGTGATATTCTAGTTGGAAAAGTAACCCCTAAAGGTGATTCAGCGTCAGGACCTGAGGAAAAACTGTTAAGATCAATTTTTGGTGAAAAAGCAATTGATGTTACAGATACATCTTTAAGGATGTCTAGAGGTAGTAGTGGAACAGTTGTTGATGTGAGGGTATTCAATAGACACGGTATAGAAAAAGATGAAAGATCAATTACAATCGAAAGAGCTGAAATTGAACAGGTACAACAAGATAAAATTGTTGAAGAAGAAATTTTAGAGAGAAGTATTAAGCAAAGAGCATCACAATTTTTATCAGGATCTTCTTTGACTAAAAAAGTTAAAGATTTAGCCGAGGGTACTAAATTAGATTTTGAAACAATAGATAACCTATCTGTTAATGATGTATTTAAAATAACAGTAGGTAACGTTAATGATGAAGCAACTCTAGCTCAACTTAAAGATCAGTACAACAAAGCTAAGCAAGATATTACCGAGAGATTTGAAGATAAAGTTTTAAAAATTAGAAGTGGTGATGATTTATTACCAAGTGTGATGAAAATGGTTAAAGTTTTTGTTGCAATTAAAAGAAGGCTAAGACCAGGTGATAAAATGTCTGGAAGACACGGTAACAAAGGAGTTGTTAGCAAAATTGTTCCTGTTGAGGATATGCCATACAGAGAAGATGGTAGACCTGTAGATATAGTTCTAAATCCACTTGGTGTTCCAAGTCGTATGAACGTTGGTCAAATTTTAGAAACTCACTTAGGATGGGCTTGTAAAGAATTTGGTGAAGAGGTTAAGAAACTTGTAAATGAAAATAATAAAAAAATTGAAAAAACTGAAAAAATATCAAAATTTTTAAAATCTGTTTATGGTGAAGAAATTTTCAATGATAAAGTTGAGAAGTTATCAAAACCAGAATTTAAAGATTTATGTGAAAATTTACAAAACGGTATAGCAATTTCAACTCCAGTATTTGATGGAGCTAAAGAAAAAAATGTAACTGAAATGTTAGAACTTGCTAAATTACCAGGTTCAGGACAAACATATTTATGGGACGGTAGAACAGGAGAGAAATTTGATAGACCTGTAACTGTTGGAATAATCTATATGCTTAAGCTACATCACTTAGTAGAAGATAAAATTCATGCAAGATCAACTGGACCTTATAGTTTGGTAACGCAACAGCCATTAGGTGGTAAGGCTCAATTAGGTGGTCAAAGATTTGGTGAAATGGAAGTTTGGGCTTTAGAGGCTTATGGTGCATCATACACACTTCAAGAAATATTAACTGTAAAATCAGACGATGTTGCAGGTAGAGTTAAAGTTTACGAAACTATAGTTAAAGGTGAAGAGAACTTTGAATCAGGTATTCCAGAATCATTTAACGTTCTAGTTAAGGAAATTAAATCATTAGCATTAAACGTGGAGCTTAATTAAAATGAAAAAAGAACTAACAGATTTATTTAAAAATACAGAAATTTCTGAAGCTCAAAATTTTAATAGCATTAAAATTTCTTTAGCAAGTCCTGAAAAAATTAAATCTTGGACTTTTGGTGAAATTAAAAAACCAGAAACAATAAATTACAGAACATTTAGACCTGAAAAAGATGGTCTATTTTGCGCTAGAATTTTTGGACCAATTAAAGATTACGAGTGTTTGTGTGGAAAATACAAACGAATGAAATTCAGAGGTATAATCTGTGAAAAATGTGGAGTTGAAGTAACGAAATCTAATGTTCGTAGAGAAAGAATGGGCCACATTAACTTAGCTACACCAGTTGCTCACATTTGGTTTTTAAAATCTTTACCTAGCAGAATAGCTTTGGCAGTTGACATGAAACTTAAAGAAATTGAAAGAGTTTTATATTTTGAAAACTTTATCGTAATTGAGCCTGGTTTAACTGGATTGCAAAAAAACCAACTTCTTAATGAAGAAGAGTTAGCAAAATACCAGGATGAATTTGGTGAAGAGTCATTTACGGCTGGTATTGGTGCTGAAGCTGTACTTGAAATGTTAAAAAACTTAGATCTTGAATTAGAGCGTAAAAATTTGGTTAGTTTTATTAAAGAAACAAAATCAAAAGTTAACGAAGAAAGAGCAATTAAAAGGTTAAAGTTAGTTGAGTCATTCATTGAAACAGGTCAAAAACCTGAATGGATGATATTAACTGTTGTGCCAGTAATTCCACCAGAATTAAGACCATTAGTACCACTAGATGGTGGTAGATTTGCTACTTCAGATTTGAATGATCTTTATAGAAGGGTAATAAATAGAAATAATAGATTGAAAAGATTAATGGACCTAAAAGCTCCAGATATCATTGTTAGAAATGAAAAAAGAATGCTTCAAGAGTCCGTTGATGCATTATTTGATAACGGTAGAAGAGGCAGAGTAATAACTGGAACTGGTAAGAGACCTCTTAAATCTTTAGCAGAAATGTTAAAAGGTAAGCAAGGTAGATTTAGACAAAACTTACTTGGTAAAAGAGTTGATTATTCAGGAAGATCTGTAATTGTTGTTGGTCCTGACCTAAAACTTCACGAGTGTGGTTTGCCAAAAAAAATGGCTTTAGAATTATTCAAGCCATTCTTGTATGCAAGATTAAACAAACTTGGATTAGCATCTACAATTAAACAAGCTAAAAAATTAGTTGAAAAAGAAACAAATGCTGTTTGGGATGCATTAGAATTAATTGTTAGAGAGCATCCAGTAATATTAAACAGAGCTCCAACACTCCACAGATTAGGTGTTCAAGCATTTGAACCAAAACTTATAGAAGGTGATGCTATTGAATTGCATCCTTTAACTTGTGCTGCCTTTAACGCTGACTTTGACGGTGATCAAATGGCTGTTCACGTTCCATTAAGTTTGGAAGCTCAATTAGAAGCAAGAATATTAATGCTTTCAACAAACAATATTTTATCACCATCGAATGGAAAACCAATTATTGTACCAAGTCAGGATATGATTTTAGGTATTTATTACTTATCTCAAGAACCACTTACAGATAAACCTGCAGGGTATTTTGTAGATGTTGACGCTATAGAATTTGCTTTAGCATCAGACCAAATTAAAGTTCACAGTACAATTATATCAAGAATTGAAACAGTTGATGAAAATGGAAATAAAAAATATGAAAAATACACATCAACAGCTGGAAGATTTTTATTGGCGAATTTATTGCCAAAAAATAGCAATATTAAATTTTCGTTAATCGACAGATTACTACCTAAGAAAACAGTTTCAGAAATTATAGATGTCGTATTTAGGTTTTGTGGGCAAAAAACAACAGTTATATTTTGTGATAAATTAAAAGACTTGGGTTTTAAACACGCGTTTAAAGCTGGTATTTCATTTGGAAAAGACGATCTAGTAATTCCAGAAAATAAAACTCAATTAATTGAAGATACAAAAGGATTAATTGCAGATTATGAAAATCAATATTCTGAAGGATTAATTACAAGAGGTGAAAAATATAATAAAGTAGTTGATGCCTGGTCAAAATGTACAGATAAAGTTGCTGGTGAGATGATGAAGGGAATTTCTGCTACTGAAAAAACTCCAGAAGGTTTAAAAATTAATTCAGTGTATATGATGGCTGATAGTGGTGCCAGAGGTTCAGCTGCACAGATGAAACAGCTTGCTGGTATGAGAGGCTTGATTGCAAAACCATCAGGCGAAATTATTGAAAGCCCTATTATTTCAAATTTTAAAGAGGGTTTAACAGCTTTAGAATATTTTAATTCTACTCACGGAGCGAGAAAAGGACTTGCGGATACAGCTCTTAAAACAGCTAGTTCAGGTTATTTGACAAGAAGGCTTTGTGATGTAGCGCAAGACTTAACAATCACAAAAGTTCAATGTGATGATCCAGGGTTTATTGAACTTTCAGAAATATTAGAAGGAGGAAATGTTGTAGTTAGTTTATCGGAAAGAGCATTGGGAAGAGTTGCAGCAGCCGATATAAAAAATCCTCTAACAGGTGAAGTTGTAATTAAAAAATCTAAAATGATTGATGAAGCTGGTTGCGATTTAATAGATGCAGCTGGTGTTAAATCAATTAAAGTTTACTCTGTAATGACATGTAGCTCAAAAGAGGGTGTTTGTGCTACTTGTTATGGTAGAGATTTGTCTAGAGGAAAAATGGTACACGTAGGAGAAGCGATTGGTATGATTTCTGCTCAATCAATAGGTGAACCTGGAACACAGTTGACTATGAGAACATTCCACGTCGGTGGAACTGCATCTGTTAAACAAGATTCTCAAATCGTGAGTAAAAATGAAGGAACTCTTAAAATTTTAAATTCTAATATTTTAGAAGACTCAAAGAAAAACTTAATTGTTATGGGTAGAAATACTCAATTGTCTATAGAGGACGATAATGGAGTTCAGGTAGCAGTTTATAAAGTAGCTTACGGATCAAAATTATTTTTTAACAATGGTGATAAAATTAAAGCTAATACAAAAATTTGTGAGTGGGATCCATACACAACCCCTGTAATAGCTGAAAAAAGTGGTACAGCAAGTTTTGTTGATTTAATTGATGGAGTTTCAATTCAAGAAACTACAGATGATGCTACTGGAATATCTTCTAAATCAGTGATTGATTGGAGAGCACAGTCTAAAAGTACTGATTTAAAACCTAGAATTACTCTAAGAGATGAAAAAGGTAATGTAATTAAAAAAGCAGATGATAATGAGGCGAGATATTATCTTGTACCTGATTCAATTCTTTCGATTAAAGATGGTCAAAAAGTTTTTGCTGGAGATGTTATCGCAAGACTTCCAAAGGAAACTACTAAAACTAAAGATATTACTGGAGGTCTACCAAGAGTTGCCGAATTATTTGAAGCAAGAAAAGCAAAAGATAGTGCTATTATAGCTGAAAATGATGGACAAGTTGTATTTGGTAAAGAGGTTAGAGGAAAACAAAGAGTATCTATTGTTCCAGAAGATGGAGCCGAACCTTCAAATTATTTAATTCCAAAAGGAAAACACATTAACTTTAATCCAGGTGAAAGAATACAAAAAGGTGAATACTTACTTGATGGACAACCATTGCCGCACGATATTTTAAGAGTATTGGGAATTAAAGAATTAACAGAATATTTTGTTAATCAAGTTCAAGAAGTCTACAGATTACAAGGTGTAATTATAAATGACAAACATATTGAAACTATATTAAGACAAATGCTTAAAAAGGTTGAAGTTAAAGTGTCTGGTGATTCTAGTTATTTACCAGGTGAAGTTATTGATAGAATAAAATTTGATAACACTAATGAAAAACTTGTAGCCGAAGGCAAAACACCTGCAGTAGGTGAACGTGTATTGATGGGTATTACTAAAGCTTCATTACAAACAGAGTCATTTATTTCAGCTGCTTCATTCCAAGAAACAACAAGAGTTTTAACTGATGCAGCTATCAAAGGTAAAGTTGATCCATTAAATGGCTTAAAAGAGAATGTTATTGTTGGTAGATTAGTTCCAGCTGGTACTGGTAGTATTAAGAATAAGTGGAACAAAAAAGCCCTTGAGGATGATAATAATTTTATTGCTGAGCAAGATAAAATAGAAACTTCTGAGCCTTCAGAAACACCTGCAAATCAATAAAAATAACACCTAATAATTGAAGTTTTAGTTTGACAAAGACGGATTAATAAGTATTTTGGCGATGTTTTTGGTTGGAATGTAGTACCTACTAATAGTACTAAACGCTGCCACAAAATAACCTGTCAGTTATTTTCTTCTAAAAATAAATTAATTAATTTTATAAAAAATTTATGCCAACTATTAATCAGTTGTTAAGAAAAAAAAGAGTTAAACAACTTACAAGGAACAAAGTTCCCGCTTTACAAAAGCAACCTCTTAAAAGAGGAGTGTGTGTTAAAGTTTATACAACTACTCCAAAAAAACCTAACTCTGCATTGAGAAAAGTTGCAAGAGTAAGATTATCAAATGGTTTCGAAGTAACGGCTTATATTCCTGGAGAAGGACATAATCTTCAAGAACACTCGGTAGTATTAATTAGAGGTGGTAGGGTTAAAGATTTACCAGGTGTTCGTTATCATATCTTGAGAGGTAACCTTGATACTCAAGGTGTTGCTAATAGAAAAAAAAGAAGATCTTTATACGGAACTAAAAAAGGTAAATAATGTCTAGAAAAAAAACTCAACCAAAAAAAAATGTAGTTCCAGATCCAAAATTTAATTCTACTATCATTCCAAAGTTAATAAATAATATAATGTATGATGGTAAAAGAGGTGTTGCGGCTAAAATTGTTTATGATGCAATCGAAAAAATTAAAACAAAATCTAAAGATGAACCTATAAATATTTTTAATGAAGCTATAAATAATATTAAGCCAACAGTTGAAGTAAGATCAAGAAGAGTTGGTGGTGCTACCTATCAGGTTCCTGTTGAAGTAAAAAGTAAAAGAGCTCAAGCCTTAGCCATTAGATGGTTAGTAGATTCTGCAAGAAAAAGAAAAGACAAGCATATGTCTGATAAAATTTTTAATGAACTGTTTGATGCCTATGAAAAAAAAGGTGCTGCAGTTAAAAAAAGAGAGGATGTGCATAAAATGGCTGAGTCAAACAAAGCTTTCGCACATTTTAGATGGTAATAAATTATGGCTAGAACTCATACATTAGACAAATACAGAAATATTGGGATCATGGCCCACATCGATGCTGGAAAAACCACTACAACTGAAAGAATTTTATACTACACAGGTAAAAGCCATAAAATAGGTGAAGTACACGATGGTGCTGCAACTATGGATTGGATGGAACAAGAACAAGAAAGAGGAATTACAATTACCTCAGCAGCTACTACTTGTTTTTGGAACGATCACAGAATTAATATTATAGATACACCTGGCCACGTAGATTTTACCATCGAAGTTGAAAGATCTCTTAAGGTATTAGATGGTGCCGTATGTGTTTTTGATGGTGTTGCAGGTGTAGAGCCGCAATCTGAAACTGTTTGGAGACAAGCAGATAAATACAAAGTTCCAAGAATTTGTTTTGTTAATAAATTAGATAGAACAGGGGCAGATTTCTTTAGGTGTGTGGATATGATTAGAGATAGATTAGGTTGCAAACCATTACCTCTACAAATTCCTATTGGTATTGAAGCTTCATTATCAGGTGTTGTTGATCTTGTTAAGATGAAAGCACAAGTTTGGAAAAATGAAGCGTTAGGCGCTGAATGGGAATACAAAGAAATTCCTGATGATTTAAAAGAGATTTCACAAAAATATAGAACTGAATTAGTTGAAACTGCCGTTGAACAAGATGAAAAATTAATGGAAGCTTATTTGAATGGTGATGAAATTAAAGAAGAAGATTTAGTAAGATGCATTAGAAAAGGAACGCTAAACTTTAGTTTTGTTCCAATTACTACAGGTTCAGCATTTAAAAATAAAGGTGTGCAACCATTACTTGATGCAACTATTAATTATTTACCTAGTCCAATTGATATAGGATCAATTAAAGGTACTAAACCAGGATCTGAAGAAGAACTAGAAATGAAATTCGAAGATAGTGTTCCTTTTTCAGCTTTAGCTTTTAAAGTTGCTAATGATCCATTTGTTGGTTCACTAACTTTTATTAGAATTTATTCAGGTACTATTAAAACTGGTACAGCTGTTTACAATACATCAAAAGATAAAGAGGAAAGAGTTGGTAGAATGCTTTTAATGCATGCTAACTCAAGAGAAGATATTAAAGAAGCAAATGCTGGGGACATTGTAGCTTTAGCTGGTTTAAAAAATACGATAACGGGTCACACTTTGTGTGATGAGAATAATCCAGTGTTACTTGAGCCAATGGAATTTCCTGAACCAGTAATTGAAATTGCAGTTGAGCCTAAAACAAAAGCTGACCAAGAGAAGATGGGTGAAGCACTAGGAAGATTAGCGGCAGAAGATCCCTCATTTAGAGTAACATCTGATGAAGAGTCAGGTCAAACAATTATCAAAGGTATGGGTGAGCTTCATTTAGATATTATTGTTGATAGAATGAAAAGAGAATTTAAAGTTGAGGCTAATGTTGGAGCCCCTCAGGTTGCTTATAGAGAAACATTAGAAAATGCTTCTGAAGTTGAATACACACATAAAAAACAAAGTGGTGGTGCAGGTCAGTTTGCTAAGGTTAAACTTCTTGTAGAGCCTCAAGAACCAGGTGCTGGTAGATCTGTAGAAAGTAAAATTAAAGGTGGAGCCATTCCTAAGGAATTTATTCCAGGTGTAGAAAAAGGAATTGAAACTGTTTCAGATAACGGAATTTTAGCTGGATTCCCCATGATTGATTACAAAGTTACAATTATAGATGGTTTACACCATGATGTTGACTCAAGTGTTCTTGCGTTTGAACTTGCTAGTAGAGCTTGTTTTAAAGAAGCTTGTACTAAAGGAACTTTAAAACTTTTAGAACCAGTGATGAGAGTTGAGGTGGTAACACCTGAAGATTATATGGGTGACGTAATAGGTGATTTGAATAGTCGAAGAGGCCAAATTAGTACTCAAGAACAAAGAGGGAATGCAACAGTAATTACTGCAATGGTTCCTTTGGCTAATATGTTTGGATATATAAATAATTTAAGATCAATGTCTCAAGGAAGAGCTCAATATTCTATGTTCTTTGATCATTATTCTAAAGTTCCACAAAACGTACAAGACGAAGTAACTAAAAAGATTGCAGGCTAAATATGGAAAAACAGAATATAAGAATTAAACTCAGAGCATACGACAATAAAATCCTTGATGCATCTACTGAGGAAATAGTTAATACTGTTAAAAGAACTGGAGCAACTATAAAAGGACCTATCCCCCTTCCTACAAGAGTTGAAAGATATACTGTTTTAAAAAGCCCTCATATTGACAAGAAAAGTAGAGAACAATTCGAGTCTAGAACTCATAAAAGATTAATAGATATTATAGAGCCAACACCACAAACTGTTGAAGCTTTAATGAAACTTGATTTAGCTTCTGGTGTAGATGTGGAGATAAAAATTTAATTATGTCAGAAATAGCTCTAATAGGAAAAAAAATAGGAATGACAAGAGAGTTTTATAAAACTGGTCAGTTAGTTCCAGTTACAGTTCTTAAAGTTGAAAAAGCCAGAGTTATTCAAGTTATTGATGAAGAAAAAAGAGGATATAAAGCTGTTCAACTTGGTTATGGAAAAATAAAAAACTCTAAGCTTACTAAATCAATGAAAGGATTTTTTGCTAAAAAAAATACCGAAGCAAAGAAAACACTTAAAGAATACAGAGTTAAAGATACTGAAAATTATAAAGAAGGTAATGAATTTGGATTGGAAATATTCAAAGATATTAAATTTGTAGATACTAGATCAAAAACCATTGGTAAAGGTTTTGCTGGTGCGATGAAAAGATGGAATTTTGGGGGTTTAAGAGCCAGTCACGGTGTATCAGTTTCACACAGAGCTCATGGATCTACAGGACATAGCCAAGATCCTGGAAAAGTATTTAAAGGAAAAAAAATGGCTGGTCATATGGGCGATAGACTTAGAACCATGCTTAATATTGAGATAATTAAAACAGATTTAGAAAATGAGCTATTATATTTAAAGGGATCAATCCCGGGTTCAAAAAATACAGAAGTAGTTGTAAGAAAATCAATTAAAAACATTAACAAAATGACTATTTCAGAAAAAATTGCTGCTGCAGAAGAAGCTAAAAAAACACCAGATAAGAAGAAAAAATAATGAAATTAGAAAAAATTAGTATTGATGGAAAAAAAGACACTATTGAAGTTTTAGATAAATTATTTTCTGCAAAAATTAATAGTAAATTGGTGAGTAGCGTTTTGTATAAAACTAACGCTAATTATAAAGGTCGTCATGCTAAAACAAAACAGCAAAATGAAGTAAGTGGCCCTACATCAAAAATTTATGCTCAAAAAGGAACAGGTGGAGCAAGACACGCAAGTAGAAAAGCACCAATATTTGTAGGTGGTGGTATAGCGCACGGTCCAAAAGGTGAGCTTGCTTATAAAAAAAGAAAATTAAACAAAAATGAAAAAAAACTTAGTGTAGCTTCGTTAATTACTGAAAAAAATAAGGACAAAAATTTATTAATTTTGAATGATTTTTCCTCTGAAATCAAGAAAACGAAGGAGATGAACGCAATTATTCAAAAATTAGAAATTCCAAATTCTCTAATTATATTAGACAAAGCTTCAAAAGAGAAAATAGAAAAATCAGCCAGAAACATTCCAAATGTTAAGGTGACTGATGTAAACCATTTTAGCTCATACGATATTATAAAATTCAAAAAAGTTGTTTTTACTGAAAGCTCAGTAAAAGAACTAGAAAAGAGATATTCATAAAATGGATAAAATACATTTATACGATAAAATTGTTTCTCCAATGGTTACAGAGAAATCAACAAACTTATCAGAACAAAATAAAATTGTATTTAAAGTTCCAGCTGGTGCAAATAAAACTAACTTAAAGAAAAATATTGAAAAAATTTTCAAAGTAAATGTGACTAAGATTAATATAATTAACAAACAAAATAGAGTTAAAATTACCAGAGGAAAAAAAGTTAGAGTTTCTGGATTTAAAAAGGCAATAATAACTCTTAAAAAAGGTCAAAGCATTGATCTAACTACAGGAATTTAATAAATGGCATTAAAAACTTTTAAACCGTATACCAAATCTACCAGAGGCACTATCTTAGTCGATAGAACTGGCCTGTGGAAAGGTAAACCTTTCAAATCACTTGTTTCCCCAAAGAATGCAATGAAGGGAAGAAACAATAATGGACACATCACAAATATAAATAGATCTGGTGGTCATAAAAAAATGTACAGACATGTTGATTTTTACCGTAAAAAATTTGATATGGAAGCTACTGTAGAAAGAATTGAGTATGATCCAAATAGATCATGTTACATAATGCTAGTTAAATTTGAAGATGGTACTCATGCTTATTATTTAGCACCGCAAAAAATCAAAGCTGGTGACAAAATTGAAAATGGGTCTAAAAAAGAGATTAAAGTTGGTAACTGTATGCCACTACAGGATATTCCAGTAGGTATTAATATTCATAATGTAGAAATTCAACCAGGTGCAGGAGGAAAAATTGCTAGATCAGCAGGTTCTTCTGTAACTATTAGTGGATTAGATGGTAACTACAGTTTAATTAAACTAGCTTCAGGCGAAGTAAGAAAGATAGATTCTAGAGCTTTAGCTACGATAGGGATTTTAACTAACCCAGATCAAAAAAATATTAAAATTGGAAAAGCAGGTAGATCAAGATGGCTTGGTAGAAAGCCACATACAAGAGGTGTTGTTAAAAACCCTGTTGATCACCCACATGGTGGTGGTGAAGGTAAGTCGGCTGGAGGAAGACATCCGGTATCACCTACTGGACAATCTGCAAAAGGATTAAAAACAAGAGATAACAAGAGAACAGATAAATATATTGTTAAGAGAAGAAATAAAAGGAAGGATACTAAGTAATGGCTAGATCAGTATGGAAAGGACCTTTTGTTGAAGAAAGCTTAATGAAAAAAGTAGATAAGTACAAAGATGACCCAAAAAAAATACCTATCAAAACATGGTCAAGAAAATCAACTATATTACCTGATTTTGTTGGTGTTAGTTTTCAAATTTATAACGGTAAAAAATTTATTCCAATTACTATATCGGAAGATATGGTTGGACATAAGCTGGGTGAATTTGCGCCAACTAGAACTTTTTATGGTCATACACCTGCTGACAAGAAAGCAAAACCAGCTACGGCGGCTAAAAAATAATTATGAATAAGACAAAGAAAAAAAATAGAAAAAAAGTTGATACAGTTAAATCTGTTAACAATAGTATAAGAACTAGTGTTAGAAAACTTAATCCTATTTTAAAAAGTATTGTTGGAAAAAAAGTAGATGTTGCTATGAGAGATTTACAATTCTCTGCAAAAAGAATTAGTAAAGACATAAGAAAAACAATTGGTTCTGCAGTAGCTAATGCTGAGAATAATTTTCAATACGATATTGATAATTTAATTGTTAAGGAAGCTTATTGTGGAAAAAAAATTGTAATGAAAAGATTTAGACCAAGAGCAAAAGGTAGAGCAGCACCAATTTTAAAACCTTGGTCAACTGTAACTATAATTTTATCAGAAGTTAAACAAATGGAGAGTCATGGGACAAAAGGTTAATCCTGTAGGTTTTAGATTAGGTATCAATAGAGGCTGGGACTCTGTTTGGTATGCTAAAAAGAAAGATTTTGGAAATTATTTAATTGAAGACTTTAAAATTAGAGAATACATCAAAAAAAATGTAGTTAATTCTGGTGTATCAAAAGTCATGATAGAGAGAACATCTAATAAATGCTATGTTACAATTTACACTTCGAGACCTGGATTTGTTATTGGAAAAAAAGGAAGTGATATTGACAAAATCAAAAACAACTTATCTAAATTTACAACTAATGAAGTTGCTTTAAACATCAAGGAAGTAAAAAAGCCTGAAACTAACGCTTATTTAGTAGCTGAAAATATTGCTCAACAATTAGTTAAAAGAATTTCGTACAGAAGAGCTATGAAAAGATCTATGCAGTCATGCATTAGATTAGGTGCAAAAGGAATTAAAGTTTCTATTAGTGGAAGACTTGGTGGAAATGAAATAGCAAGAACTGAGTGGTTAAGAGAAGGTAGTATACCGTCACACACTTTAAGAGCAGACATAGATTATGCAGAAGCAGAAGCATTAACAACCTATGGAATCATTGGAATTAAAGTTTGGATTTATAAAGGTGAAGTTTTTGCAAGAGAATTTAGTCAAGAAACTAACAAAGTAACCCCAAAAGAAGGTAAAGAATAATGCTTCAGCCAGTTAGAACTAGATGGAGAAAAGCTCACAAAGGAAGAATCCATGGGACTGCAACAAGAGCTAGCAGCATAAACTATGGTGCTTTTGCTTTAAAGGCTTTGCAACCAGAAAGAATTACTGGAAAACAAATTGAAGCTGCTAGAGTAGCTTTAACAAGACACATGAAGAGACAAGGAAGAGTGTGGACTAGAGTTTTTCCAAACATCCCAGTATCTAAAAAACCTATTGAAGTTAGAATGGGTAAAGGAAAAGGAAATCCAGAATTTTTTGCTTGTAGAGTGAAGCCAGGTAGAATTTTATTTGAAGTTGATGGTGTTTCAGAACAAATAGCTAAAGAAGCATTATACAAAGCATCAGCTAAATTACCGATAAAAACTAAAACTATTAAGAGGTTTGCTTAATATGAAAAAACAAGAAATTAAAAAATTATCAAAGGATGAAATGATTAAAAATATCGATAAATTAAAGAAAGATCTTTTTAATTTTAGATTTCAGAAGATGAATTCGCAGGTAACAAACCCAGCTAAAATTGGTGAAACAAAGAAAACAATTGCAAGATTAAAAACTATATTAAAAGGAAAAATTAATGCCTAAAAAAATATTAACTGGAGTAGTTGTAAGTGATAAGCCAAACAAAACTATAACTGTAATGGTTGAAAGAAAATATTCACATCCAGTGCTTAAAAAAGTTATTAAAGTTAGAAAAAACTATAACGCTCATGATGAAAATAACAAATTTAAAACTGGCGATAAAGTTTCTATTATAGAAAGCAAACCTTTTTCTAAAAATAAAAAATTCCAAGTAATGGAGAATAATAAATAATGATTGGTGTACAAACAGAGTTACAAGTAGCAGACAATACAGGTGCTAAAAGAATAGAGTGCATAAAAGTACTTGGTGGATCTAAAAGAAGATATGCAAGTATTGGTGATACAATTGTAATTGCTGTTAAGGAAGCAATACCAAAAGGTAAAGTAAAAAAAGGTACGGTACATAAAGCAGTTGTAGTAAGAGTTAAAAAAGGTATTCACCGAAATGATGGTTCAAAAGTTAAATTTGACAATAATGCTGCAGTTTTAGTTGATGATAAAGGAGAACCGGTTGGAACTAGGATTTTTGGTCCTGTAACTAGAGAATTAAGAAGTAGAGGGCAAATGAAAATAATTTCATTAGCGCCGGAGGTTTTATAAAATGATTAAAAAAGGTTTAAAAGTAAGAGTTTTAACAGGTAAAGACAAAAAAAAAGAAGGCGAAGTAATTGAAATTGATAGACCAAATAATAGAGCAAAAGTTAAAGAGATAAATATGGTGAAAAAACATGTAAAAACCACAAAAGAGAAAAAAGGTGGAATTGTATCTAAAGAAAGCTTTATTCATCTATCAAACCTTAAGTTAATTGACGAAAAAGTTTCAAAAAAAGCAGAGGCTAAAAAATAATGACACCAAGATTAAAAGAAACTTACAGTAAAGAAATTCAACCAGCTTTAAAAGACAGCCTGGGTTTAAAAAATATTTTTATGGTACCTAGAATTGAAAAAATTGTTCTAAATATGGGGCTTGGATTAGATGGTGCTGATGCTAAAATTTTGAAAGCAGCAGAAGAAGATATGGGAAAAATTACTGGTCAAAAACCTGTAATAACAAAATTTAAAAAATCTGTAGCAAATTTCAAAACAAGAAAAGGATCAAATGCAGGGCTAAAAGTAACTCTTAGAAAAAATAAAATGTATGAGTTTATTGATCGATTAGTAAATATTGCATTACCTAGAATTAAAGACTTTAGAGGTTTATCCCCTAAAGGATTTGATAAATTTGGTAATTATACATTTGGAATTAAAGAACATATCATTTTCCCAGAGGTAAGCTTTGATAGAGCAGATAAAGTACGTGGTCTTGATATTGTAGTAGTAATTAAAGCTTTGAATAAAGATCATGCATTTGCTTTATTGGAAAAAATGAATTTTCCATTTATTAAAAAAGGAGACAATTAAAAATGGCAAAAGTTAGCGCTGTAAACAAGAATGATAAAAGAATTAAACTGTCTGACAGACTCTATAAAAAAAGACAAAGTCTAAAAAAGATTATTATGGATAAAAAATTACCATTAGAAGAGAGATTTAAAGCGCAACAAAAACTATCTCAAATGCCACGAAATTCTGCAAAAACTAGAGTAATGAATAGATGTAAAATTACAGGTAGACCACATGGAGTTTATAGAAAATTAAAAATATCAAGAATAGCTTTAAGGGACTTAGGCCTAGCTGGATTAATTCCAGGAATGACTAAGTCAAGCTGGTAGAAAGGAATATTATGAGTTTAAGTGACCCAATTGGAGATATGATAGCAAGAGTAAAAAATGCTCAAGCTAGAAATCATAAAAAAGTAGCATTACCATCTTCAAACTTTAAAACTAAAATAGCTGACATCCTAAAGAATGAAGGTTTTATTAAAGATTTTAAAATAGATTCAGAAGATAAAAAACCAACTTTATCTTTAGAACTTAAGTATCACTCTGGAAACCCTGTTATTAGTGCCTTTGAGCGTGTATCTAAACCGGGTAGAAGAATTTTTTCTAGCGCTGAAAGCTTACCAAAAGTTAACAATGGTTTAGGTATTGCTATTGTCTCTACGCCTAAAGGTGTGATGACAGATATAGATGCCAGAAAACAACGTGTTGGTGGCGAGATAATTTGTAAGGTATTTTAATGTCTAAAATTGGTAAAATAAGTATTTCTATTCCTGAAAAAGTTAAAGTTGTATTGGCTGGTAATATGCTAAATATTGAAGGTCCATTAGGAAAAAAATCTATCGATATTGATTTAGAAATGTTCAACCTTGATATCAAAGATGGAAAAGAAATATCAATTAAACCAAAAAAAGTTGATCAAAATTCAAAAAGACTCTGGGGAATGAACAGAAGTTTAATTAATAATGCAGTAATTGGATCAAGTACTGGCTATGAAAAAACATTAGAGCTAGTTGGTGTTGGTTATAGAGCTGCCTTAAAAGGAAAACAGCTAAATCTTCAACTTGGTTATAGCCATGATATTGATTATGACATACCGGAAGGAATTAAAATTGAAGTCGAAAAACAAACAACTTTAAAAATTTCTGGATCAGATAAGCAGCAAGTTGGATCTGTTGCTTCAAAAATTAAAACATATAGAAAAATTGAGCCTTACAAAGGTAAGGGGATTAGAGAAAAAGGACAGTATGTTCTTAAAAAAGAAGGAAAGAAAAAATAATGAAACTAAATACAAGCATTAGAAAAAGATTTAGAGTTAGCAATAAAGTTAAAAAAGTTGCTTCTAAAGATAGATTCAGACTATGTATTTCTAGATCATCGAAGAATATTTCTGCACAAATAATTGATGATATTAATAAAGTTACATTGTTATCTGCTTCCTCTGTTGAAAAGGATATTAAGTCTGGAGATAAAGTAAATAAAACTGAACTTTCTAAGATTGTTGCAACAAAACTTGCAAAAAAAGCTCAAGAGAAAAAAATTACTAAGATTTATTTTGATAGAGGTATCTATAGATATCACGGCAGAGTAAAAGTATTTGCTGAAACCTTACGTGAAAATGGAATGGAATTTTAATTATGGAAAATTTTAAAGATAAAAAATCAGACGATATTTTAGAAAAATTAGTCCACATAAACCGTATTACAAAAGTAGTAAAAGGTGGACGTAGATTTGGTTTTTCAGCACTAGTTGTTGTTGGAAATCAAGCTGGTAAAATTGGTATAGCTCATGCAAAAGCTAAACAAGTGCCTGATGCAATTAAAAAAGCCAATGAAGTTGCTAGAAGAAAATTAATACATATACCTTTAAGAGAAGGTAGAACAATCCATCATGATGTTAAAGCAAAAGATGGCTCAGGAAGAATAGTTTTAAGAGCAGCATCTAAAGGAACAGGTATCATTGCAGGGGGTCCTGTTAGGGCTGTTTGCGAAGTATTAGGAGTTAAAGATATCGTTGCTAAATCAATGGGAACTTCAAATGCACATAATGTTATTAGAGCGACCATGAAAGCTTTACTAAAACAAAATTCACCAAAACAAATTTCAGCAATCAGAAATAAAAAGATTTCTGAAATTGTTGAGAAAAGAGGATAATGATTACTTTAAACACTAAAGATAAAATTAATAAATCAAAAATGCGTGTTGGTAGAGGCATTGGATCAGGTAAAGGTAAAACTTCAGGAAGAGGTGTTAAGGGTCAAAAATCAAGATCAGGTGTTGCAATCAAAGCTTTTGAAGGTGGACAAATGCCACTTTACAGAAGACTGCCAAAAAGAGGTTTTAATCCTATTTCTAAAACAAACATAGCAATAATGAATCTTGAAAAAATCCAGTCATTTATAAATGAAAAAACTATTAATCCGAGTGATACAATAAATATGGAATTGCTTAAAAAACTTAAACTGATTAATAAAAACTCTCAAAAATTAAAGATACTTGGGACTGGGGAAATTAAAGATAAAGTTAATATAGAGGCAGATTTAGCATCTAAATCAGCAATAGAGAAGCTAGAGAAAATTAGTGGATCTATTCAATTGAAAAAATAATAAATTTCAATGAGCGCGTCGTCATCATCAAACGATTTAAGAAATAGAATACTATTTACAATATTCATTTTAGCTGTTTATAGATTTGGTACTTTTGTGCCATTACCGGGCATAGATCCTGAGCAACTTAAAGTAATGATGGATGGTAACCAAAAAGGTTTGCTTGGAATGTTTAATGTTTTTGCAGGCGGGGCCGTAAGTAGAATGGCAATTTTTGCCTTAGGTATTATGCCTTACATTTCATCTGCTATTATAGTTCAGCTTTTAACAGGTGTTTCAGAATATTTTAAAAATTTAAAAGCTCAAGGCGAAACTGGTAGAGCTAAAATTACCCAAATTACCAGATATGGAACTGTACTATTAGCCACGTTACAAGGGTATGGTTTATCTGTTGGATTAGAGTCATCTGCAGACCTTGTGATAAACCCTGGTGCTTTTTTTAAAATTACCACAGTTACAACCATAGTCGCTGGGACAATGTTTTTAATGTGGTTAGGTGAGCAAATTACTCAGAGAGGAATAGGTAATGGTATATCTTTAATAATATTTGCAGGTATAGTAGCAGAAATTCCTAGAGCTCTCGTTACAACTTTTGAACTTGGTAGAACTGGGGCAGTTTCAACTTTTATGATTTTAGCTATTTTTGTGCTGTTAGTTGGTACTATTTTGTTTG
>Ga0228649_1000249_pt1 | contig 24051 bp, 30 predicted proteins | sample 61DmetaG_FD_190074 | JGI IMG/M metagenome (GOLD analysis project Ga0228649, IMG submission 190074) | Seawater microbial communities from Monterey Bay, California, United States - 61D | ecosystem: Environmental > Aquatic > Marine > Coastal | place: USA: California | collected 2016-10-31 | reverse complement strand
AACCAACAAAGAAAAAGCAATTAAAAAAGCAAGAGATTATATTGGAATTTCTGATTATGATTTTGATGTTAATTTTAATTTAGATGATTGGGGAACTAATGAGAAAGAAGAAAAATTTAATGGTAATCATAACGATAACGCTCATGTTATCTCTTACTATGAAAATAAAGAGTTTATTAAGCCAACAGATTTTTCTTTTAATGATGATAAGCAAACCTTTACAGGCAAAATTATTTTAACTTATTGGAAAGAAAATCCTATAAATGAATATTATCCTGAAATTAATAAAATGTGGTTTTTAGATGATAGAGGTTTTGTTTTAAATCTTACAGTACCAAAAAAATTAGATGATAATATATTATCTACACATAATGATGGTGAGGTTTTACATAATTTTTTAGAAAACAAACACTACAAAGGTGTTAGATTTAGTTTTGATGCAATACTTAATGAAGATACATACACACAAGAATTTACATTAGAACATGAAAATTGTTCTCAAGATTTAAAATGTGCGTTTGTAAAAAGACCAACTAAAATAAAAATGGAGAATTAAAATGAACATGATGAATAATTACATTAGCTATACAACAGCAAAACCAAATAATCCTAAAACTAAATTACTTGATAAACTTTGGAACTTGCACAGTGATGCCGAGTTTGGTGGACACACATTGTTTGTTGAATATTGTAATGCACATAAAATTAATTTTAAAGATTTTATAAAAATTTACAAGTTACAAGAAAAAAGCAAACAAGATATTAGGGATTTTTTAGCATTTAAAAACGCAAAATCCATTACAGTTTGGAGAGCTGAAATAGACCATGATGAGGCTTATAGTCATGGTCATTCATGGACAGTTAATAAAAATGTCGCTAAGTTTTTTGCTAGTAGATGGAGTAACCCTCTTATATTAAGAGAGCTTCATTTAAAAAACCCTAATGTTAAAATATATGAAGCAACTATATCTGGTGATGATAATTTTTATTATTGCAATGATAGGAATGAGCATGAGATATTTTTAATTGACCCTAGTGTAGTTGAGTTTCGTGGAAGTGAAATATATGAAAGTAAGGAGTAAAAAATGCAAATATTATCATATTTAAAATCTATGGGTGAAACACCTTATAGTATTGCCAAGAAAGATAGATGGCGAGATTTAGGCACAGAAAGACAATGGTATAGATGGTGTAATGGTGAAAGCATACCAAGCCATAAAATAATGAAAATAATATTAGTTATGTCATCCGGTGCGGTTCAACCTAACGATTGGTTTGAAAACATTTGGAATGAAAACATTGTTACTATTTTGTCAAATGTGCATATAGATGACTAAAAAAACACACCTTTATGAGAATGATGAAGATAGAAATAATCAACAAAAGGTTATTGAATATGTCATGTATAAATGGAATTTTACCGCCCATGATATGCCGCTTGCTTATGAGTTTGATTTTGCTTGTATGAGAAATAAGAAAGTTGACGCAATGGTTGAGGTAAGATGCCGCAATATAGATGTCAACCAATTCGACACCATGATTATGTCCAACAAAAAATATATGTGGGCTATACAAAATGGTGATGAAAGTCACATACCATTCTTATTTGTTGTGTGGTGGAAAAAATCTAAGACACTTGGCTATATTGATTTAAACAAAAGAAAAAAAGAATTAATTGACCCAATGAAAAATCCAAGAGGTTTGGTGCATAGACCGGAACTAGGATTACAACTAAAAGATTACAGGAATGATTATCGAGATAGAGAAACATTAAGACATTTTAAGATAAAAGATTTTTGTATTATAACAAACAACTTTGGATAGAAATATGAATGTATTGAGTTTATTTGATGGAATGAGTTGTGGACAACTTGCATTGCATAGGGCCGGCATTAAATATGACAATTATTATGCTAGTGAAATAAAAAAATTTGCTATTGAATTAACAAAACATCATTATCCAAACACAATTCATGTAGGTGATGTTTGTAAGTTAAGTGCAAAAGATTTACCAAAGATAGATTTATTAATAGGTGGCAGCCCATGCCAAGATTTTTCAAATGCAAAAGTAAATGGAAAAGGTTTGGAAGGTGATAAATCAAGATTATTTTATGAATATTTAAGATTATTAAAAGATTGTAAGCCAAAATATTTTTTATTAGAAAATGTAAAAATGAAAAATAATAGCAAAAATCAATTAGATAATTATTTGGGTGTAGCAGGTGCTTTAATTAATTCTTCTTTAGTTAGTTATCAAACTAGGGCTAGATACTATTGGACTAATATTCCAAATGTTACTCAACCAAAAGATAAATTAATAAATTTTCAAGATTATAAAGAAACAAATAAAGATATATGTAAACAATATAAATTAAAAAAAACAAAATCAAGAATAGAAATGTGGAACAATGGTAATAAAGGAAACAATATAAAAAATTGTAAAAATATTACAAATTCAAAAAAGGTTGGCTGCCTTTTAAGGAAACAAGATAGAAGCCCAAATTCAGGTTTAATTGAGTTTGAAGATTTTTGTAGGTTTTTGACAAGAGAAGAACTTGAACAAGCACAAACTGTTCCTGTTGGTTACACTAAAACATTAAGTTTTAATCAAGCACAAGATGTTTTAGGTGATGGTTGGACTATTGATGTAATTGCACACATATTTAAAAATATTAATAAAAAAGTAAATAAAGATATACATAAAGAATATTATCAGCAAATATTAATTTAGGGAGAAAAAAATGGATAACGATTTACCTTATTACAATGTCATAAATAGTGAGATAGAATTGATACAACAAAGGGTTGGTATTCGTTCTTATAAAGATTTATTGGTATTATTTCACGAACAATGGGGTAGAGAAAATAACTCAATTCCAATAGATTATGCCGAGAAAGTTTTAAAAATTAATATAAAACGACTAAAAAAAGATACTGAAAGTCACCAAAAATATATAAGTTTTGACAAAAAAACTATCATTTCACCCTTCATATCTAAATTTTTTGAACAAAATATGGGTAAAAAAATATCAAGAAAGAAATGGAATGAAACAAGAAATAGTATGAAAAATCAACAATATAATAGTAAATTACAAGATATAATAAGTAAGGAAAAGTGAACGCATGCGTTTTTACATGAGTTCCCTAATAAATAAATTAAAATAAATAAAATAAATAAATAATCACCATGATAAAGATAAAAGTTACAAAAAAGCATTTAGACAAGATTAAGGAAAAAGGGCTTAATCATGAAAACCTTTTAAGGGATGCTAATGAATATTTAAACAAACACCCTAACAAGTACAAGGATGCAAATAGATTTTTTCACAAATGGATAGACCGGACTAATGCAACTAAGCCACAACAAACAACAAGGTTGCAAGATATAATTAGGAGAATAAAAGAAAATGGATAATACAAAAGAAAGAAAACACGCTATAATGGACACCTTAATTGGTGAGGGTATTGGATTGCATTATAGTTTTGGTAATAAGACTGAAAATGACATAGCAACTTATATTAGGGATATATCAAGTGTATTGAATGATATGATACCAACATTTAACGATACAGATGATTTACATGACTATCTTATGGATTTTAAGAACTATATCATCACACATCATGTTGGTGATAAAAGTGCAGATTTTATGCCTAATATAAATAGAATGATACAATTTGTAGAAGGCTATAATAAGATGAATAAATATGGTGAACGCTATGAAAGATGGGAACTACCTAAAGGCACACAATTTAATCCACCTAATGATACACTCTACTATGATGATGAACTAAAGGCACAATGGCAATCTATGTTCCCTTATGATGTTAATTTAGCACTAAAATCATTTGCACCATCTATTCACAATAATAAAAGAATATATGCTGAAGAAAAATATATTCGTGCATTAATAAAATTAGGATTTATATTTAGTCACAACAAGGAGGTCTAATGGTTAAAGATATAAAACCAACTAAGGAACAAATAAAAAAACCTGAAAACATTTTTGTTTTAGAAGAAACTATAAAAGCCGGACAACTAAGATTAAGAAATAGAGGTTCAAGTGTTTACGATAGATATTATCAAAGGAAAGAAATTAACAACGAACAATTCCAAGCGGCATCAATGTATTATAAATCTTATTACATTGGACATGAAAAAACATCTATCATTCCAAAATATAAAGAAAGATTAGGTGGTGGGTCTATTCCAACTTTGACACCAAACGAACATCAAGAACATCATAGACAAATGTATGAAAAAGCAAGAAAGTCATTACCAAAGGATTTAAGAGGGTTTGTTGATGATGTAGTGTTATGGGATAGAAGTGTTAAAAATAGTGCTAAGAACTTAAATATAAGGGCTACAAGTGGGTTTGATATGTTCAAGGTATGTTTAACTATATTAAGTGATTTTTATTTAGATATTAATTAATATTAATTGAATTTAATATATTATTTTGACTAAATTAATTATTGTGTGTTATTTATAAAACAATAAGTTATAAGATTTATTAATGTGAAAAGGTGCGTCTACACGAACACCAACACAAATTTACGAAAAACAGGACAAAAAAATGTCAACAAAAGAACAAAATAAGAACATAACAGGAACAAAAAGAAAAGCCGGTAGACCCAAAGGAAGTGTTACTAATAAACAACGAAAAGGTGCTTATGATATATTAAAGAGAAACTTTAGTTATGCCTTAGAGGAAATGAGCAGCCGCAAAAACAAACCACAACTACATGAACTTATTAATGACGCATTAACTAATGATATAAGAGATATAAGTAAGTTTGCTTTCTTATTCCCACAACAAAGCCAGCTTAATATAAAGGCAGATAGTCTGGTTAAATCCATAGGTGTAGTTGCAGACCGCATAAAGAATTATAAACAAGATGAAATTAAAAAGGGTGATGTTATAGATGTCACCCCTGAAGAAATGGATGACGACTAAATAGAATATAATTATATATGTTTATACACCCCCCCTTGTTTTTGTGCCGCACCCTAGCGGTAATAATGATTATACCCCTACCTATACTAAAATTATTTTAAAAAATTTCCGACAAAATTTGTGTTTTATTCGTTAAGTGTATAGAAGATAGAAAATTATTTTTTATCGAAATATAAGGAAAATAAAATGTTAAAAAAAGATTTAGTTAAAATATTTCAAAAAGGTCGTGATTTAATTACTAGCGGTGGATATATACAACAAACAGATGATGCTATATCTGATGAAGAAATGTTAGTTCTTGAAAAACATTTAAGTGAATTTTGGGTGTTCTTTGAAGAAGCAAATAAAAAGGACATTGAACTAGGATATTTAGACCCTAGCCAGATATAAAAAAAGGGGGTTAAAAACCCCCTTAATTTATTATCTTGGTAAGCCATACCACTTACCACGCCACCGGTCTTGCTTTTCATCATAATAATCTTTCTCAATCCAAATCGAGTTTACTGCTCGTTGTGGTCTATGTGAAAATTTTTTGCTTTTTGCGGTTTTTGGTTTTATTTGTCTTTTTGACATATTACACTCCTATAAATTGTAAATAAGTGGCTATTGATATAGCCACTATAAGTATATATTCTAATTCATCATTCATTTATTTCTCCTAAAAAGATGGGTCACGATATTTTTTTCTTTCGCCAAAAAATACACGATAACTTATATTGGTTTTATTCCATCTATTGGTTTTTTCGTTTCTAACAACTTGTAACCAATTTTTATTTTTATCTAATTTAAAATATAAAACCTTACCTTCATCATTAGGTGAGTAAATATATTCTTGATTAGAATAATAGTTGCTGTCTTTTGTTGGTTTAGCAAAGTCCTCTTGAATAGCCACCATATCTTTTTTATAATTTATAATGGTGTAAGGGTAAACATCAGAACCAATATATACAGATGCACCACCACCCATAAAAATATTTTCATCAAAAATGATTGCCATTGTTCTTTCTTCTTCATTATAAGTCATTATTTACCTCCTTTTAATTCTTGAATTTTATAACTTAGGGTTTGTAAATCCCAGTTATTCCAATCCATTTCACCTTGTGTGTTTCCATGAAATAATTTGAAAAGAACATCTCTCTCTTTTGTTGTTAATGCAAGTGTTAGGACATTAAATCCCTTGTGAGTTAGTTTGTATTCATTTTTTCTATTTTTAGTAGTCATTTTAGTCTCCATAATTAATTAACAATATAGACAAGGTACATCTATTGACAATATAAGTCAATACAAAATATAAAAATTTTTTCAATTTTTTTTATTACTATATATGGTGTTGACAAACTCTCACAAATCACCAAATATGGTTAAATGGTGTTTGTTGTGCTATTCTCCCCAATTAACAATAAAGAAGGAACACCAAAAAAAATGGCGGCACAACAGTTATTACCTCTTGAGGTGGTGTAGGTAGGTTTTTCGAAAACTATCCATTTTTGTCCTATCTACACCTTTAAAAAGGAATTTAATGTTAGCCGAACAATTAGAAGAAATTATAGAAGATTTAGCAGCAGACCCTGTAATGTTTGTTGAAACAATGTTAAATGTTAAGCCTGAAAAATGGCAAAAAGAATTTTTATACAATGTTCAAAACAATCCAAGAAATGCAGTTAAGTCAGGACATGGTGTTGGTAAGACTGCCGTTTTATCATGGTTGATATTATGGTGGTTGCTTACAAGACACCCATGCAAAGTAATATGTACCGCAAACACAGCACACCAACTATCTGATGTACTATGGGCGGAAGTTAAAAAATGGGGTCGGCAATTACCGGAAGCATTTTATAATCAATTAGAAATGAAGAACGACAAAATCAACCTTGAAGGTGCAAGTGATAGCTATGCCGTTGCTCGTGTATCAAGGCGTGAAAATCCTGAAGCCCTACAAGGCTTTCATAGTGATAATTTACTTTTTATTATTGATGAAGCTAGTGGTGTTGACGATATGATATTTGAGGTTGGTGAAGGTTCTTTATCAACTCCCAATGCTAAAGTTGTTATGACCGGTAATCCAACACGAACAAGTGGTTATTTTTTTAATGCTTTTGCCGCTATGCGTGATAGATGGAAATTAATGACTGTTGCGTGTGCCGATAGTTCACAAGTATCAGCCGAATATATTGAGGATATGTCACTTAAATATGGTGACGACTCAAATGTTTATAGGGTTAGGGTTCTTGGTGAATTTCCTAGAGCAGAAGATGATACTGTCATTCCATTATATATGGTGGATAGTGCATTGCAAAGGGATGTCCAAGTTGACCCATATACACCGGTTGTTTGGGGTTTAGATGTTGCCGCCTTTGGTAGTGATAGAACGGCTTTATGTAAAAGGCGTGGCAATGAAATTATTGAACCTATTAAGTCTTGGCAAGGTAAGGACTTAATGGAAACAGTTGGTATTATTGTTCAAGAATACGAAACCTGCACTTTTAAGGATAGACCCACCGATATAATGGTTGATAGCATAGGCATTGGTAGTGGTGTTTGCTCAAGATTAACCGAACTTGAATTACCGGCAAGACCTATACAAGTAAGTGAAAGCCCAAGTATGCGTGATAAATATATGCGTTTGCGTGATGAATTATGGTTTAAGGCTAGAGAATGGTTTGAGGGTCGTGATGTTTACCTTGTGCAAGATGACAAGTTAATAGAAGAATTAATAGCCCCTCGTTTTAAATTTACCTCAAATGGTAAAATCAAAGTTGAGGCTAAAGACGAATTTAAGAAAAGACTAGGTGGGCGTAGTTGTGATTTAGCAGATGCGTTTTGTTTAACATTTGCACAGCAAGCCTTCACCGCCTCTATTAGAGGAACACAACATAATTGGAATAAGCCAATATCATATAAGGACAATTCATGGATAACATAAAAGATATTATATTTACGCCTGAACAAGACTTTGAGGCTGATAATCCTGTTACCCATGCTTTATTAGTGCATTTAATTGATGAATTAGAAAAAATGAACCGACATTTAGACAGTTGGGAATTGTTGTCCGAAGTTTGTTTGGCAGCCGCAGCGTTTAGTTTTCATAGAAGCGGTGGCTCAAGTGAAGAGTTTGTTGAAAAAATACAAACTATTGATATTAAACCGGATGTATCGGAATTAAATTAGGAGAAAATAATGGAAAAAATACAAAACATCATTGACTACATAAAAGGTCATTCATGGGATTACATTGATGCAGCATTGGGCGGCATTATTGCAATTCTTTTATTAACAATACTTTTAGGATAATACAATGCAAAGAAGTCAAGTATTAGATATGGAAAGACAGACTAAGAAAGAAACAAAAAAGCCTGTTGAAACTAAGAAAAAACCTGCAAATAAAAAAACTGCTAAATAGGATTTTTTAATGGATAAGCTAGAATTTCAAGCCTTGTTGCGTAATGAAATAGAGAACGCACATGGCTATTATGATAATGAGTACGGCATAGACAGAATTAAGGCTATGGATTACTATATGGGTGAAAAGTATGGTAACGAACAAGAAGGTCGTTCTCAAGTTGTTACAACAGAGGTTGCCGACACCATAGAATTTATCATGCCTAGCCTTATGCGTACTTTTACACAAACAGATGATTTTGTAAAATTTATGCCTCGCAATGAAGAAGATGTTGAGGGTGCAGAACAAGCCACATCATACGCAAATTATGTTATAAATTGTCAAAATAATGGTTTTGTTGTTTTACATAATTTTTTTAAGGATGCGTTGTTACAAAAACTAGGCGTTGTAAAAGTTTATTATGATGAAACTGAAACAATGGAAGAGGAAACATATACTAATCTTTCAGATGATGAATTAACACTTTTATTGCAAGACGAAAGCGTTGAAGTTCTTGAACAAAGAACGGAAGAGCAAGAAGAATATCAAGTTGACGAAATGTCAATGGAAACTATGGATAGTTATGAAAGTAATGCTAGACATGATGTTGTTATAAAAAGAAAAAGTTATGGTGGTATGATTAAAGTTGATAATATTCCACCAGAAGAATTTTTAGTTTCTAAAAGAGCATCATCTTTAGAAGAAGCTGATTTTGTAGCCCACCGCACAACCATGAAAGTAAGTGACCTTATACAAATGGGTTATGATAGAGATTTGGTTGAAAGATATGCCGGACATTCCGAATTAGATTTTGGTGATGAAGTACAAAATAGATTTGAAGATGTTGAGACCGGTAGTGATACTGATACAAGTGATATGTCAATGCGTGATGTATTAGTTGTCGAAGCATACATAAAAGCTGATTATGATGGTGATGGTATTGCTGAATTACGCAGGGTTGTTACTATTGGCGAAGGTTCTGAAATAGTTGAAAATGAAGTTTTTGACCATATACCATTTGCTTGTTTATCTCCCATACTAATGCCGCATAGACTTATTGGTAGAAGTTTAGCTGAAATTGTTATGGACATACAATTAATTAAATCAACTGTAATGCGACAATTATTAGATAATATATATCTTACTAATAATTCAAGAATTGCCGCTGTTGAGGGTCAAGTTAATATTGATGATTTGTTAAATTCAAGGGCAGGTGGTGTTGTTAGGGTAAGACAAGCAAATTCGTTACAACCATTGCAACCACAAATGATAGGTCAAAATGCTTATAGTTTGTTGCAATATCTTGATGAATTAAAAGAACAAAGAACAGGACTTTCAAAAGCCTCAATGGGTCTTGATGCAGATGCACTACAATCTACAACCGCAACCGCTGTTGCCGCTCAAGTTAATGCTGCACAAGGTAAAATTGAAATGATTGCGAGGGTTTTTGCCGAAACAGGCGTAAAACAATTATTTAGATTAATCCTAACTTTATGTTTACATCATGGCAAAAAAGACCAAATGATAAGGTTAAATAATAAATTTGTGCCAATAGACCCTACAAATTGGAAGCATGAATATGATATTACAGTTAATGTTGGTTTAGGTAGCGGTCAAACAAACGAAAAACTAGCATTTTTAAATCAAATGGCACAAAAACAAGAACAAATATTACTTCAAATGGGTGCTGAAAACCCATTAGTTTCTTTAGAACAATATAGAAATACATTGGCAGAATTATCAGGGCTAGCCGGATTTAAAGATGCGTCAAGGTTCTTTAAAAATCCTGCCGATACGCCACCACAACCACAACAACCACCCCAACCAAGTGAAGCACAAATTAAAATGCAACTTGAACAACAAAAAATGGAAGCCGATATTCAATTACAAAAAGCAAAACAAGACGCTGAATTACAATTAAAGCGTGAAGAATTGCAAATGAAAATGGAAATAAGAAAAGAAGAACTTAGGTATGAAGCTCAACTAAGAGGTTTTGAACAACAAGTTGGTGGACAACCATCAACAAACTTACCAAGAGTTGAGTAATGTCAAATTTAGATGACGAAACATTAGCAATACTTAGTGGTTTAAACGCTGCACAACCAACGACACAGCAAATAGATTATTCAGGCTTTATGGATAATTTTCAACCTGTATTAAATCAACCTAATTATTTTGTTCCACAACAAGGTTTATTACAAAACACACCTACATTAGACACATTGTCAGATTTAGATGTTATGCAACAAAGACCACAATCTTTGTTAAATATGATTGACCAATACCCAACACTTGAAAGCGACTTTCAAAGAAGTTTTGCGGTTAGTCCTGATACATTTAATATGAATGTTTATCAAAGGTTACCTTATGACCCTGCTTTTTGGGAGTCTTTTGTTAATCAAGGTGGCAGCACAACTGATGATGGTATTGATTTAACAGGTTTAGGTGCTGCAGGTTTAATTGGTGCAGGTGCAACAAGTTTACTTGGTAGTGATGATAGCGGTACAGATGGTAGTGGTTCTAATAACGGAGGTATTGATACTGGAACAATTATTACAGGAGGTTCAGGTAATGATACCCTTGCTGGAGGTACAGGAACTAACACAATAGAAATTAACTCAAATACAAGTGGTGGCACAACAATAAGTACAATAAATGGAGCAGGTGGTAATGATACAATAGATGGTGGCACAGGTACTGAAACAACAGAAATTCCATCAGAAAATAATATTTTAACAAGTACACTTACTGGTGGTACTGGTAATGATATTATTGATAGCGGAACAGGAAGTGAAACAGAAGAAACATCAGGTTATATTACAAAAGATAATGCTACAAACATTATAAATACATTAGTTGATATAGGTGACATTACAGCAAATGACGCAGCTAGTTTAATTAACACAATAGAAACAACAAATGCAAATTTTGGTTCAGCTCTTTTAACTGGTTTAAGTTCTATTGCAGGTAGTTCTGCTCAAGCAAGTAATTTAATAAATAATGCAGAAACAATTTTAAGTGGAACAAGAACCGCTCCATCAGGTGTTGCTGGCTCGTCATTTAAACAAACTAGTGAAGGTGGGGGATTAAGTCTTGATGGCTCTATTGATGGACAAATAAATTTAAGTGATACAGGAAGTGAATTTAATTTGCAATCAGCAGGAACAACACCCACAGGTGCAACTGCTTTTGAAACTTTTACTAAAGATGGACAAACTTTTTATGAAGTTTTTACTGATGCAGATGGATATATTATTACAAAATTTGACCCAACTAGTAACCAAATGATACCTGTTGATGACCCAAGAAGTATGTTTGAAAAAGGTTTAGATAAAGCTAGTAATTTTATGAATAGTCCTCTTAATGAAGGTTTTGGTGCTGCTGGTTCAACATTAAATAATGCAACACAATTAACGCCTACTGAATTATTATCTTTAGGTGGTGGTTTATTAAGTTTAAATGCTGCACTTGAAGAAGCAACACCAACAAATGTTTTTGGTTCTGCGGTTGGTTTAGGTGCATCAGGGTTATTAGGTGGAACAGCAACTGTAAGTACAGGTGGTGCTGCTGCATTAGGAGGTTCAGGCATAACTACGACTCTTGGAACAGGAATACAAGGTCTTGCAACTAATCCATTAACAGCAGCTATTGCTATGGGTTTATTGTTTGCAGAAGGTTTAGCACCTGACCCATCTAATAAAACAGGTTTTAGTGGTTTTGATTTAGCAACCTCATCAAGTGAAGATTTTGGCATGGGTGGCGATAAATTTAAACAAGGCAATGTTGATAAAGCATCAGCAATATCACAAGGTATGGGTACTGCTATTAATACTATTGCAGATGGCTTTGGTTTAAAAACAGAAGGTGATGTTTTAGTGCAAACAGGTAATCGTGACCCATTAAGTGTAACTTACGGCAATCAAGAAACAGAACAAACTGCAGATAATAGATTAAATTATAATCCTGAAACTGGAGATATTATTAACTCAACTGATGATATTCAAAGATTTTATTACACAGGTGAAAATGGTTTTGATGCTAATATGTTGGCAAATGATTTAATACAAGGCACAACTTTATTATCGTTAAAAGCTGTTGCAAATGGTGAAGATACAATAGATATTTCAAATCTTAGTAAAGTTTCACAATCACCTGACGCTTATAAAAATTCTTTATTGTCACAAGGATATACAGAGCAAGGTGCTGACACAATGTTAAATATTGCACAATTTGGTGGAGTTGACACAATGGGATTACTTGGAAACAAAGCTATTGTTGCTACAAACGAAAATCAATATTTAACAGAAACAGAAATAGCGTCATTACTTGAAAAAGGTTATACGGAAGAAGAAATAGCACAATATACATAAAAGGAAATAAAAATGGATAACATGGATAAAATACAAAAAGAAATTGCTCGTGGTAAACAAGCACAAGCATTACTTGAAAACGAAATTCTAAAAGAGGCTTTTGATTATTTAGAAAAAGAATACCATACAGCATGGGAAAATAGTTCTATTGAACAACAAAAACCTCGTGAAACAGTTTTTATGATGTTGAAAACTCTTAAAACAGTTAAGCAACACATAGAAAATGTCATTGCAACCGGTAAGATTGCAAATGACCAATTAACAAAAATCAACTAAGACCAAGCATAACGCAGTCTAAAGGAGCAAAAAATGACAGCCGACAACCCAACAGGGAACGAACCTATCAACATGGCGGAAGCCACAAGCCTACTACTTGACAGGCAGGAAACAGAAGATAATCCACAACCGAATCAAGAGGTACAACCAGAGGTAGAAGTTGACGAAACTGAAACCATTACAGATATAGATGAACCAATAAGTGAAGAACCTTATCAAGTTGAAGAACAAGATGAGCCACTTGAAGCTGTTGAAGAAGATGTATCGGAAGAATTAGATGAAACAATAACTGAAGCCGAAGCTGAGGAATATGAGGAACAAGAATATATTACTGTTAAGATTAATGGTGAAGATAAAGATGTTACCCTTGACGAATTAGCTGCAGGTTATAGCCGACAATCTGATTATACTAGAAAGACAACCGAACTTGCTAGCCAAAAAAAACAATTTGAACAGCAACAATCGGAACTTTTACAAGAGAGAGAAAATCTCCGCTTAGGTTTAGAGCAAGTAAACCAGCAACTATCTAGTGACATTCAAAATGAGCCAACAGAAGAACAATGGACAAGATTATATGAAGATGACCCATTGGAATATGTTAGGCAAAAAGATGCGTGGCGAGACAAAAGAGAACACTTAGCAAGGGTTCAACAAACAAATCAAGAGTTGCAATATAAACAACAAATTGAAGGTCAACAACAAATGCAAAAGGTTATAGCACAATCACAACAATACTTGAATGATGCTATACCGGAGTGGAAAGACCAGAAAATTGCCGAAAGTGAAAAAAGGAAGATTGTAAATTATGCAAAAAATTTACCTGAAAGGGAAAGATTTACAGATGCAGAATTAAGTCAAGCTACCGACCATAGGGCAATATTAATGTTGAGAAAAGCAATGATGTTTGATGAATTACAAACTAAAAAACCTCTTATGCAAAAAAAATTACGCAAAGCACCAAAGATGGCAAAGTCTGGAAAGAAAATAACAACCTCTAATGACCTAAAAAAAGGAAAGGTTGATAAAGCCTTTAGTAAGTTAAGGTCAACAGGTAGCATGGATTCGGCTGTTGATTATCTTTTACAAAAATCCACATAACCTAAAAAGGAAAAAACTATGGCAACATATAAAACCGCAAACGCAATCGGTGAAAGAGAAGATTTGTCAGATGTTATTACTCGTATAGACCCTGCAGAAACACCAATATTTTCTAATGGTAAAAAAGTAACTACATCAGGCGTATTTCACGAATGGCAAGTACAAGAACTAACAGCAGCAGCTGATGATAACTATGCCGCAGAAGGTGCAGACTATTCTTATGTCAATCCAACTGTAACAACAAGACTTGGCAATTATCATCAAATCTCAATCCAAGCCGCATCAGTATCAGGCACTTTAGATAGTGTTGACAAAGCAGGTAGGGATAAAGAGACCGCTTATGTCAAGGTTCTAAAAGGCTTAGAGCAACGCAGAGATATTGAAAAAGCATTATGTAAAAATGAAGCTCGTTCAGCATCAGACCCAAGAAAAGCTGGTAAAATTAGTTCTTATATAACTAATGTAAATCTAGTATCACCATCTACAACACCAACCGGTGATGGTAGTGATGTTTCTGACAAAGCTGGCACAAACGCTGCACTTACTTTAGCTAAAATAGACGCTGCAATGAAATTAGCATACACAGATGGTGGACAACCAGATATGTTAGTTGTTTCACCTGCTAACAAAGTCGCATTTAGTGACTTATCAGGTGGCTCAGTAGCAACTGCACAACTTCAATATTCAGCACCAAAAGAAATTGCTATTATTGGAAGTGTGTCAATGTATCTAACAGACTTTGGTGAGTTATCTGTCACAATAGACAGACAAATGCCAAATGATACAGTATTCTTGCTAGATAGTGACCATTATTCAGTTGGTCATTTACCTAACAGATTATTTTCTGTTTCAGATGTAGCACCAACCGGTGATGCAACTAAGTTTGCAATAATATCAGAATGGACATTTGTTCCAACTGCACCAAAAGCTCATGCAATGGTGACTGATTTAAGTACATCTTAGTCTAATAAATGGGAGCTGTCTTTAATGGCAGCTCCCTAAAATCAAGAGATAAAAATGACAAAAAAAATTATTGGATATGACCCACATCAAAAGAAAACAACTTATTTTCATGGTGGTAATGATGGTCAGCATTATGTTTCGGTAGAACAAGAAACAAAAGAAATAATTAAAAAAGCAAAAGACTTAGATATGGATTACAAACCATATAATCTTGTTGGAAGCCAAAACCACATGAGACAAATTGCAGAAATACCTGCAAATTTATATTATGATTTAATAGAAAAACTTGGAGAACCAAAGCACAACAAAAGGGCGTGGGCTAGATGGCTAAATGACCCTGACAACAAATTTTTTAGAACAGGCGGTGGTAATATATAATGGCAATTACAACTTATTCAGAACTTAAAACAGCTATTGCTGATTTTTTAGCTAGAGATGATTTAACATCTCAAATTGATACATTTATTGATTTAGCAGAAAGTCGCATATCTCGTGAACTAGAAACAAGGTCACAAGAAAATAGAACAACATTATCAGCAACACCTGACAATGCTTATATTTCTTTACCAACTGATTTAAGAACTATTAGAAATGTTAAAGTTATGAATAATCCAAGAGTAACATTAAGATACTTAACACCATTGCAAGTAAAAATAGAACATTCTACTACCGGCACAGGATTACCAAGAGTTTATAGTGTTATTGGCGATAATTTATTTTTAGCACCAATACCTGATAGTGCATATAATATAGAATTAACTTACAAATCAGGCGTTGCATCATTAAGTGATAGTAATACATCAAACACTATTTTAACTAGATACCCTGACTTATATTTGTATGGTAGTTTATTTCATGCTTATACATATTTGCTTGATGAACAAAGAGCTGCACAATATGAACAACTTATACAATTAACATTGCAACAAATTAGAATTGATGATGAAAAAGGAAGTTATGGTTCTGGTTTAGAAATGCGAAGTCTTTACAGTGAGATGACATAATGATGAATATGTCATTTGGTGAATGGCTACCAGACCAACCTGATAACGCAAGTGGTGTTACAGTTGCTAAAAATGTAATACCGGCTGCAAAAGGTTATAGAGGTTTGCAAGATTTATCGGCTTATAGCAATGCTGCAAGTGGTAGAATAAGAGGTTTATTTGCGGCAAAAGATAGTAGTGGTGACCCAAAAATATTTGCTGGTGATGCTAGCCAATTATATGAATTTACAAAATCAAATTCTAATTTAACAAACATATCTAAATCAGGTAATTACACAACACTTGATGATACAGATGTTTGGAAATTTATAGACTTTAGTGGTTTTGTTATTGGTGCATCAGGACACAACAATATATTACAAGTATATGATAATGGTACAAGTTCATTGTTTGCAGATATATCAGGTTCACCTGCCGCAAAACACATAGCGGTTGTTCGTGATTTTGTTTTTACCGGCAATGTAAAGTATGGCGGCACAACATATACAAATAGATTGTATTGGTCATCATTGGCATCACATACCGGTTGGACTGCAGGAACAAATCAATCTGATATACAAGATATATTTGATATGGGTGAAATTACCGGCATTGTTGGTGGTGAATATGCAACAATATTATGTGAAAAAGGCATTGTTATTGGTACTTATAGTGGAACGCCTTTAATATTTCAATTTGACAAAGTGCAAACAGGTTTTGGTTGTAACTATCCTAATTCTGTTGCTAATGTTGGTTCAACTGTATTTTATTTATCAGATGATGGTTTTTATAAATTTGATGGTAGAACATCAACACCAATAGGTGCAGAAAAAGTTAATAGATTTTTCTTTGATGATTTTACAATTAGAAACAAAGGAAGAATGTCAACCGCTGTTGACCCAACAGAACAAATAGTTGTTTGGTCTTATACATCAGGTTCATCTAACAATGATGAGCCGGATAGATTGTTAATATATAATTATGCTTTAGATAGATGGTCTTATGCAGAATTAGATTGTGAATTAATATCTTCTTTTATGACTATTAATTATACCCTTGAAGAATTAAATTTTATAAGTACATCCTTAGATGGATTACCGGCATCATTAGATAGTGCTATTTATATTGGCGGTCAATTTATCTTTGGTGGTGCAAAAGACAAAAAAATACATACTTTTTCTGGCAACAATAAAGCGGCTTTAATAGAAACAGCTGATTTAGATACCGGTGGTGGTAAAACAAGCATTATAACAAATGTAATACCTTATGTTGAAATTGCACAAGGAACAACACCGGATATATCGGCACAAGTATCAACAAGAAATAGACAAGTTGATAGTGATAGTTTTGGTAATTTATCATCTTTAAATGCAAATGGATATTGCAACATTAGGTCAAATCAAGGTAGGTATCATAAGGTAAGATTAAATGTATCAGGCACTTGGAAATATATTCAAGGTGTGGAATTAGAGGCAAAGACAACAGGGAAAAGGTAAATGGCAGACAATCAATATAGAAAGTTACCACAAGCCGGTGGTGACCCTAGATTAGTTGCTGAAATAGTTAACAGAACAATAGATGGCGGATTAAATTCTACCGGTAGCGTTACCTTGCAAACCTCATCTTCTACAACAACAGTAAATGATGCTCGTGCAAGTGAAAACAGCGTTGTTTTGTTTATGCCAAAATCAAGTAATGCCGCAAGTGAATTAACAAGTTTATTTGTATCAACAAGAACAAATGGTTCTTTTACAATTACACATAATAGTAGTGGAACATCAAGACAATATGAATACATCATCATTGGATAAAGAAGCGTGGCTAAAGTCACGAAAATATATTTTGGAAGCATTAGATAGAGGCATTGATACGCATACTGAAAAAGATATTTATTATGCAATTACAAGAAATGATGCACAACTTTGGACAGGTCAAAAGTCAGCTTGTGTAACTGAAATAGTCACATACCCTAAATACAAAATGTTAAGATTTTGGTTAGGTGGTGGTGACTTAGAAGAACTAAAAGAAATGGAAAAGCCAATTTGTGAGTGGGCTAAATCTATTGGTTGTAAAAAATCAATGATTATGGGTCGCAAAGGTTGGTCAAGAGTAAAAGATAAAGATAGAGCCTATGAAGAAGTAGGTACAATTTCAATAAGGAGTTTATAATGAGTATAGGTGGCGATAAAACAGGAACATCAGTTTCAACTACAAACCCCCCTGCGTATGCAGCACCATTTTTAGCCTATGGAGCAAATGAAGCCCAAAGACTTTATGGTGAGGGCGGAGGTTTAAACTATTTTCCAGAAAATACTGTTGCAGGTTTTAGCCCTGAACAACAAATGGCTATGAATTTGCAAACTAATAGGGCATTGTCAGGTTCACCATTACAAAGACAAGGGCAAGATTTAGCATTAAATACACTTCAAGGTAATTTTTTAAACGCAAACACAAATCCTTATTTTCAAAGAGCCGTTGTTGACCCTGTAACGGATAGGGTACAAGGCACTTTTTCACAAGCAGGTAGATTGGGGTCAGCTTACAATCAAAACGCCCTTACAAACGCCCTTAGTGATGTCTATTATAAAAATTATGAAAACGAAAGAAGCAGACAAAATGCTATGTTGTCTAATGTACCTGCTCTTGCTAACCAAGATTATACTGATTATTCAAACTTAGCTAAAGTTGGTCAAGTAAGACAACAACAAGCACAAAGAGATATTTTAGCTAATATGGATAGATTTAATTTCCTTCAATCAGCACCTGCACAAAACTTAAATCAATTCTTAGGTCAAGTTGGAACTGCTGCAGGAAATTATGGTTCAAAAAGTTCACCTTATCAATACAATCCATTTAACCAAGCGTTAGGAACTATTGGTAGTATTGTTGGTATTGGAACAGGCATTAAAGGATTTATGGGAAATTAAAATGACAAGACAAGAAATATTAAATTCAAATCTACCCCCACAAGAAAAACAAAAAAGATTAAATATGCTTGACCAAATATCGGCAAGTACAGCAAATGCGTCATTGGGTGGTCTTTTACAAAGTTCAATGCAAAATATGGGTAATAACCCTCTTGGCATTACGCCAAGACCAATGTTACCACAAACGCCAACACCACCTGCTAATGTGGACACTTTATCATTAAGAAACCTACCTGCTTCACCAAATGTAGATTTAAGAACAACACCTAGACAAGGTGTGCAACCACCAACTATTGCTCAACAAATCCAACCACCTAGAACTGCTAACAAAGGAATATTTAATAGGCTTGAAAGAGCATATACAGAAGCAGCACCAATGTTAGCAATGGCACAAGAATTTAATAGAATGGGTGCGGCTAGACCAATGGGCTCAAATGTTCAAGCAGACCCAATGGGTGCTTATAGAAAAGCAAAATATGGTGATGAAAAAGACACAAGAACAAGTTATGAAAAAGTTGCTAAAGCAATGAATATTCCTTTGGAAGAATATATGGATAAGTATGTTAAACAAGTTAATCCATTACAACAAGAAGCAAAACTTACCGCTTATAAAACTATGACTGAAAAAGCAAATGCAGCTCGTGAAGCATTGCCAAATATAGACATTATGCAATCAATGTTAGATGACCCTAATTTTGATACAGGTGCTTTATCTGGTATAAGAAAATACGCACTTGGATTGTTTGATGCTTTTGGTTTAGTTGATGAAGAAGGAAGAACACAACTTTCACAATTAACAAGTTTTGACGCTTTAAGTAATAATTTAGTTTTACCTCTAGTAAAAATGTTAGGTGTAAATCCAACTGATAGAGATTTGGCGTTTGTTCAAGCGGCAGCACCAACATTAGGTAAATCTAAAGAATCAAATCAATTATTAATAAATGCCCTTAAAATTGCTCAAAGAAGGCAAATTCGTTATCAAGCATTATATGTGGAAGTAAGTTCACAATTTGGTGGTTCTAAAACACACCCAGAATTAGAAATGATAGCGACTAACAAATTAACTCAAGAATTTGCCGGTGAAGTTGAAAATTTAAAAGAACAATTTAAAGGTTTATCTAATACTGAAAATAATGATGGTTTATTAAACTTTAAAGAAGTATCAGAGGGTACATAATATGTCTAAATATTCTTTTGAAAAAGACAATCAAGAATTTACATTAACAACACCAAAAGGTGTTAATGTAAGTTCATCAGAAGCACTTGATATATATAATGAATTTAAAAATAATAAAATTTTACCTGAGGGCTATAAACTTGCACCAAGTTTAAGAGGTAAAACATCAATTATTTCACCTAGATTATCACCTGTTTTAAGTGGTGTATCATCAGCTTTTGCTGATGATTTTGCTGGAGGACTGCAAGGTTTACTTAGTAAAGATTTAACAATAGGTGAAGGTGCTGTATTAGCAGATAAAACAAAAGATTTTCAAAGACAAAACTTTCCAATTCAATCAACGATAGAGGAAGGTGCTGGTTTTTTTGCAAATCCATTAGGCAGAGTTTTTAGCAAATTTGAAAAAGGAAAAAGTAAAAAAGCAAGAATTGGAACAAGAGTTATTGAAGGTGGCATTTATGGTGTTGGTGAAGGTGAAGTTATATTAAGGGAAGATGGAAAAATTAATGTACCTGAAACTTTACAATCAAAAGGACTTAATGCTGCAAGAGATGCTTTTATTTCAGGTGTTTTTAATACTATTGCAGTACCATTAGGTGATGGTGCATCAAATCTAATATCCTTGAGAAGAAGCCGAGCATCAAAATTAGGAAAAAAACGAGCCGAAAAAGAATTAAGAGAACTTATTGAAACTAGCGGTCAAAATATAGATACTTTTTTTGAAAATGTAATTAAAAAAAATAAAAAAGGTTATTCTTTAATTGATGCACCTGAAGTTGATGATGACCAAATGATGATTATTGCTGCAAAAGTTCTTGGCGAAAATAACAAAGCAAGAGATATAAGAAACTTTTTTAAAAATAGAAACAATACATTAAATAAAAGAGTAAAAAGTGAACTTGAAATTGCCTTTCCAGAAACAGGTTTAAGGTTTGAAACCTTAAAAAAATTGTTACACACGAGGGGTGTCAAAGCAGATGCAATTTATAAGATAGCAAACGCAAAAAAAATAAATATTAAAAATGATATTGAATTTCAAAATATTATTTCAAAACCTGATTTTGAAGAAGCCTTTGAAAGAGCATTAACTTTAGCAAAACTTGATGGTGTAAAAATGCCTAAAGTTTTTATTAAAAATGGTAAAATTGTTGATGGCAAAAATAATGAAATAATAGAAATGAAAACTGAATTATTACATTATATTAAAATGGGATATGGCAAAGCCTTGCAGACCGGTAAAGCTAAAGGTGAGGTTGCTATTGATAATACTGAAAAAGGTATAAGAACAAGAAACTTAAATGATTATTTATCTTGGTTAGATAGTAAAAATCCTGCATATAAAAAAGCTCGTGACGAATTTGCTGGTGATAGTGAAGTAATAAAAGCATTAGATGATGGCTATAATTTTCAAAAAATACAAACAGTTGAAGAATTACAATATATTATGGATAATTTATCAAAAAGTGAAAAGACATCATTTCAACAAGGTGTGTATAATTTTTTTGAACAAAGATTAACACAAACAGTTAACACAGGTGTTGAGGGCATGGGTGCAAATCCTGCCTTAAATGTTATAAAAACACCAAACAATAGAGATTTTTTAAGAATTATATTAGGCAAGAGTGAAGGCGATAAATTAATTAATAATTTAACTGATATTGTAAAAATGAAAAATACTAGCAATTCAGTTTTAAACAAATCAAATACTGCTGAAAAAATTTCAAGGGCAAATAAAATAATAACGGAAAGTAAAGATATAGCTAATATGTCAAAATCAGAAATTATAAAAAAATTAATATCTACAAAAGATGTTGCATCAAAACCAGAACTTTATCAACGAGGTTATGCTGATAGAGTGTATGAATTTATGACTGCCGCAAGCCCAGAAGAATTGTTAAAGATAAAAAGTGATATTAAAATTTCTGGCTATGATAAAGTTTATGAGAAAATTGTCCAAACACTTATTGCGACAGGTAAAATTTCACAACAAGCAATTATAGGAAACCCAACATCTTTAATACAAGAAACATCAAGAAATATTGCAGAAGATAATTTATAGTAATTAGGAGTACAAAATGAGCAAAACAAACATTACCACATGGTCAGACACAGCTTCATCTAATACTGATATAAACAGTATAGATATTAGTGAAGGTTGCTCACCAAGTAATATAAATAACGCAATGCGTGAAATAATGAAACAAGTTGCTGACATTAATTTAGGCACACAAGCATTATCAACAATAAAAATAGACAACCTTCATCTTGATGGAAATACCATTGTTACTTTAGATACTAATGGTGACCTAAACCTTACTCCTAATGGTACAGGGTCGGTTGTTATTGCTAAAGTTGACATTAATGGTGGAACAATAGACGGAACACCTATTGGTGGTGCTAGTGCAAGCACAGGAGCTTTTACAACATTAGCCGCAAGTTCAACAGCAAATTTAGGTTCTTCTGTAACAATATCAGGTGGTAATATAGATGGCGTTATAGGTGCAAATACTCCTGCGGCTATTACAGGCACAGTTATTACTGCTAATACAAATTTTGCAGGCAATCTTACAGGCAATGTTACAGGAACAGTAGATGGTGTCGTAGGTGGTACAACCCCTGCCGCAGTTACAGGAACAACAATAACTGCAAATACTAAGTTTGTCGGTGCAATAGATGGTAATGTTACAGCAACAAGTGGTACATCAACATTTAACAATGTGACCATAAATGGCACACTTGATATGGACAGTACAACATCTCAAACAATTACAGGACTTGCCACGCCCTCTGGTTCTACAGATGCAGCTACAAAAGGCTATGTTGACACCGAAGTATCAGGATTAGTTGACTCCGCACCTGCAGCATTAAACACATTAAATGAATTAGCCGCAGCATTAGGTGATGACGCTAGTTTCTCAACTACAATTACAAATTCAATAGCCGCTAAATTACCACTTGCAGGTGGTACTATGACAGGCGATATAGACGCTAATTCCAATACTGTTAGTGGATTAAAAGCTCCATCAAGTGCAAATGACGCTACAACAAAAACTTATGTAGATACTGCAGACGCACTAAAACTTAATCTAAGTGGTGGTACATTGTCTGGCAACCTTGCTATGGGTGATAACAAAGTTACAGGTCTTGCTGCACCAACTGCAGATAATGACGCTGCTAGAAAAAAATATGTAGATGATATAGCAGGTTCAGGTACTGCTGCCGCAACATCAGCTTCGGCTGCCGCAACTTCTGCAACTGCATCAGCAACTTCTGCTACCGCTAGTGCAAGTTCTGCTACGGCTTCGGCTGCAAGTGCTACTTCTGCCGCTTCATCATTAGATAGTTTTACAGATATATATTTGGGTCAAAAGTCATCAGCACCTACAGTTGACAATGATGGTGACGCTTTAGTTACAGGTGCTTTATATTGGAATACATCAAGCAATGATTTATATGTATGGAATGGCTCTGCATGGGAGCAAGGTGCATTTAGTACAGGTGGTGTATTATCAAATGTTGTAGAGGATACAACTCCACAATTAGGTGGTGATTTAGACGCACAAGGAAAAGATATTGAAGATGTTGGTATTGTATCAGCAGATGGTATTGCAGGTATTTATGGTTCAACAAGTTCACCTGTAACATATACTGTAACAGTAGCATCAAAAACTGCAGCACACCCTTATAATGGTGATGGTAGCTCTAGTGCATATTTCTTAAATGGCGTTGAAAGCCCTGCACTACAATTACAAGGTGTTGATGGTACAACTGCAAACACAGAATATTTTTACAAGTTTGACCAAGCACACAGTTCTAATAGTGGACACCCACTAAGATTTTATAAAGACGCTGCAAAAGCTGAGGCTTACACATCAGGCGTAACAACAAATGGTACTGCAGGTAGTTCAGGTGCATTTACA
>Ga0228649_1000242_pt1 | contig 24294 bp, 30 predicted proteins | sample 61DmetaG_FD_190074 | JGI IMG/M metagenome (GOLD analysis project Ga0228649, IMG submission 190074) | Seawater microbial communities from Monterey Bay, California, United States - 61D | ecosystem: Environmental > Aquatic > Marine > Coastal | place: USA: California | collected 2016-10-31 | reverse complement strand
CTTCTTGTTTTCCCTTTGGTGTGAATTTGCATACATCTATAACACTTAGTCCGTTACATACATCTGGTTTGTTCATTTTTTGTGGAAATTCTTGATTAAATTCAACTATACATTCTGGGGGTATATCAGGGGATTCGGAGAGTAGTCTATCATACTCTTCTTTGCATTTATTGACAAAATCTAATACCGGTGCTCTATTTCTTGGTTCAAGGGAGAGTTCTAAATCAATACTTCTGTAGAATTTTGCGTATTGAATACACATGAGGGAGTGTGCCTCAGAAAGTTTTTGACTTTGACTGAATTTCGCGACGGATGTAAGGATGCCACTTATAATATTTAGTGTAGCAAAAAAGTATTGGAATAGAATAATCGTTAACCTTTTATCTGGTTCTGGTTCATCTGGACTTAGCACTGCAAAGCCACCAACTCCGGTTATGCTTGATATTATAATGCTTGGCAATGTCAATTTGTTTGATATTTTTTTTAATCTAATGCGAGCATTGTTATGTAACCATCTGTATCCAGCCGCTCTTTCAGCCCATTTGTATACAAGGGCTTCTTGTTTTGCACACCATTCAGGTTTGTCATCCATATGATTATTAAAGAAATTAAAAATAACATACTATAGGAGAGTATGTGTGACGTTCCCGGTCCTAGCACAGCTGGGGTCATTGCCCTCAATGCCATTGGGGGTCAAGACGTTCATCTCGTAACAGATGATGTAGAGAAATCTATATTCAAATATGATGAGATAAGACACACCGATTACACGAGATTTTATAGAACTACGCGTATTGATAATAGAACAAAACAGAAATATTGGCCATTTGGTCAAGAAGGTAATATTATCAAGGTCACATTGAACCCTCAATCCATGGGTGATTTGTTGGCTAATATGTATTTAATGATTGAGCTTCCTCGGTCTATATACAGTAGATATGTTGGAAACAGTATAATAAAGTCAATAGCTTTCAAGGTTGATGGTATAGAAGTTGAAAAAATTTTTGACGATTGGCAAGTCATTTATAACGAGATGTATTTAGAGACAAGTGAACAAGCTGCGAATGATTATTTATTGAATCGAATGATGTTTCCAGTGGACTGGAGAAGAAATGATGAAAAGGCACGATTAAATGCTAAAGGGGCATTTTCTACAATTCCAACTCTAATCCCACTTCGCTTTTTCTTCTCTAGAAAGTATGCTCAATCAGAATATGATGTGAATAAGCCAAATCGTCCATATCTTCCATTGTGTGCCATGTATAAACAAAAAATTATTCTTGAAATTGAATTCCATAGTATTTGGTTTTTTAGTAAACCAACAACAAGCTATGCAATTTCTGAACCAAAATTCTTGAGAGCAACAGATTTTGATTTTCCAACTCTTAATGAATTCAAGATTATAACAGAGGAAATTACATTATCTCCAGAGGATAGATTGTTTTATGTCAAAGAGAAATATGACTTGTTGGCTAATTTAGTGTTTAAAAATCCAATCATTGAATCAACCCCTGGTGATCCAATTATAAAAAATAATTTAACGCCATCTATTCCAGTTAAAGCTATTCACTGGTTTGTGAGAAGAAAAAAGTTTGAATACGAACTACCAGTTGAGATGGATATACGGGATTCAGGTTTTCCAAGAGAATATAGTAATACCTATGTTTCAGATGGTGTAAACTTGATTGATAGTCGTTTCCGTTTTGAGAGAATAAAGAATGCTAAAATTTTCTTAAACTCTTTAGATCTTCCAAATGTTTCATTGGCCGATCATAAATATTTCAAATACTACATTCCTTTACAATCAAGATTAACATGTCCACAGAAAAACATTTACACATATTCCTTTGCAATGACACCGATTAATTCTGGTCCGACGGGAACCCTAGATTTTTCTAATTTTAATTCTGATAAAACATTTTTAAATGTTGAGATGTATGGTGGTAATTTTTCAGTAAATGGTTATAGAATAAATCTGGATGGTATAGTTGATTCTAATGTAGAAAGATTATCAGAAACTTACATTTTATATATTTATTACACCGGTCTTAAAATGTTCTCATTTGAGAATGGCTTCATGAGTGAAGCAACATAAAAGAGAGAGTTGTATAACAATAAACTACCATGAGGACAGGTTTTGCGCTTCAACATGAAAACCCCGTTGGGGACAACATGATTCAGACAATGTTTGACCTTATCCAGCCGGTTTTGGAAAAGGGAATGATACTTGCTGGTCAATACGCAAAAGCCTGTGGTCGTGATACGATGCTAGATGAAGATGTTGAATATGCAATGAAATATTGCATTATGTATAAGGTTGGTGAATCTAGTGGCTCAATCTTCCAAGACGAGGATGATATCGAGGTGGAAGAAGAAGAAATTGAGATTGTAGACCCCGAAGATTGTCCAGAGTTCAAACGATATTCAGGAGCTGATTCGCAAATGAAAAGAGTCAACGATGCATACGATGGATGGAAAGATTGGGAACCTGAAAGCCCTATCCAAGAAATATTAAAAAATGCATTAGATAATAATGAGTTCTAATGTGGCTCCAGAAGGATGGAACTTGTCAGAGTATAAGGAATTCAAATACATAGACGATGACACGGAGAGTGAATGTAGTGAATACTCATATTTCGAAGAATATTCTTCAGTAGCAATCAAAAAACCTCTGAAAACATTTAACAGTGTAATGACTAAGGAAGAATTTGACCCAGAATAATTTTCTATATTTATTGTAAAAATGAGCACACAAGAAGTCGTTAAGTCCGTGGCTTCCGAACTTGAAATTCAGTCCCTCAATGCCATTGTCGGTGGCTTCGCTTTCGCCGCTGCCCTGTCTTGGATGGACCTCGTCCGCTTCCTCGTGCAATTGATTGTCCGTGTGAAGAACAACGGTGGCGCCCACTACGCGTTGACCGCCGTGTTGACCACCCTCCTCTCCATTGCGGTGTTCATGGTTGTCAAGACTATCAACAAGAGGGTCAAGACACCAGAACAACCAATCTACGCGGTTACTCGATAGGCGGTTTTGGAACTGTCTTGGGTTTAGCGATAATGAGAGTAAAAACGCCCATAAAAACTATGACCCCAATAGCAATGTATACTTTATACATTTCCCATCTATCAGCATCCTCAAACTCGGGCATGCTTATTGGTGGAGGCAAAGATACATCCCTCGAAACCTTAGGTATGACTTTTTCTTTTGAACAATTTATTTTAAACTTCAGCGTGTAATTGCAATTTCTGAAATCATATGGAATAAGTTTTCCGGCGCTTGAATAAAAGAATTCCATTCTCAAACTCTGTAAAGTAGTTTGTTTACCAGAATTAAAACAGTGTTCAACAAGGTCATTACCACCTATGAATTTTGTGCGAGCACCTTTCCCTAGTTGAATTTTACCCGTGTAGTATGGTTTGTGGTAATAAATGTCTTTTCCGTATATATCTGAACCAGAACTGAGTCTTAAAACTAGAGCACCTGGACCATTAAAATTTACAGCTCCTGACCGAAGGGTGTTCCCACTTGATGATACATCGGTTGCAGTAAAACCTATAACTTCATGGGGTGTTGTTTCATCATTATTAATATCATAACCATTATGACCACTTTTAAATTTAAATGTAAAATCAGTGCTTCCTGTAAAGACGAGGGAGTATGTATTACTATCAAATGATACACCTGTCACGTTTGAAGAACCTACGAGCTTTGTCTGTAAATCTTGTGCAAAAACATTACCATCTGAATAATTTTTTTCATCGAGTGTTATGATAGTATCATCCACCTGAAAACTTTTATTTGTTCCACATATATCCATTTGGGGAATCAAAATGTTTCCCGATGTGAGTTCAATTTTAGAGACTTCATAAATTTCGTTTTCTAAATAAATTTCTAGATTGGAAACATTTGGATACAAAACTGCATCTCTGTCACCACTATCGACATCTAAAACGTAGTAGTCACTCATTAAAATTTAGGGACATAATTTTAATGAATGTTAAAACATACATATTGAAATAATAATTTAGTTGGAAAGTGTCTGTGCAAGAGGGTTGTTCTTGAGTTGTCTCTTGGCCAATTGCAAATCGAGTTTGTTTTCTTGTCCCTTGTATGGGTTGAGGTCTTGGTATTTCGACTTGACATATTGTTGTGTCCATCCCGCGTTGGCTGGTCCAGTGTATCCATCCAAACGATTGTTGTCTGAACGAACAGCTGTGACCATACCGTGCGCTTGGAGTGGGTTGCCACGAACATTCATGCGACCAGCGTTGGCACCTCTGTTTTGGACAGTGGCACGACGATCGCTTAGGCGCAAACCATAGCGAGCGAGTTCCGCTGGAGTTCTGACTTTATTACCAGCAGCCTCCGCGAGGGTGGAGTTCTCATAGGCGCCGTAGAAGCTTGAAATGCCTGGAGCAGCGTTGTCCATATAAGCGTATTGTCCATCGGCAATATCAGTTTTATTTCTAGTTGGACCTTGGGCAAATGAACCGTGGGCAACAATTTTCTTGGCTGGAGCGTATTGAAGACCATCTGTTCTGGCGCCAGTTTCTGAACGGTTTGTGGTTCGCATAGTGCGCTGTTGGCTTGAACGAACGGTGACACCACTCATTGGACCGCCTGGACCCTGAGCCCTACCCAACACTGGGGGGCGTCGTTCTGGGAGGAAAGCGGTCTTTTCTGGCTTGTTGTTTCCAACAGTTGGCCTGTTCTGACCACGACCACCGCGTGGGTCAAAGCCTGGACCAGCACGGCCTGGAAGAGTTGTCAATCGGTAAGCACCAACATTTTCTGGTATAGCACGGAACATTTGTTGGAAACCACCGACCGCTGGAACATCAGCTCCAATACCCAAACCTGGACCAACTTGTTGTTTTGGTATGGAAGCAAGGTTGTTATGAACATTCAAACCAGTAGCAAATCGGTCTTTCATGTCCAAAACTTCGCCACCACTTGAACGGGTTTGTGGCACAATATCGGCAAAAGTAGCTGTTTCAGCAACCTCTGGGCTTGTGAGTTGTCTTTCTTCACTATTTATCTTGAAATCCGTATTTAGATTGATTTGTTCAACGTCCACCTTGGTCGCGTCTTTAATCTTTGAGGGACCTGGTCCCCCCTGATTCAATATTTGTTGACTGGAAGAAAGGGAGACTGGGTTTTCAGCCAACATTTTTCCAGTATATACCAAACCTAATAAAGCTAAAACAGAGACGGGGTCAGCCATTTAGTATTTATTGATATTTTTTATTGTATCGTAAATCAAACAAATCGTTCTGAAGTTCCGCACGGGAGCTTCGTGGTTCATATAAATTGGGAAGAGAGGGAGCAGGCATGGATGTATCAAGTGGGAAATGTTGTTTCTCGTAGTTGTTGACGACAACCTTGCCGAAGCGAGTAGTGGCTTGTGGACGGAGTTCATCGGACACTTCAATTAAAGCAGCTGGAGAACCCTTACCGGCCATATAAGGCGCTGTTCCGTAAAGCATTGTGTTTGGTCGAGAACCAAAGTTTTGCTCACGTGCACCTTCGGGGTAAGTAAAAACATGTTCGATTGCGGAATTTGTGGGGAGCGCTGGATTTTGGATTCTTTGCAAATCTGGCTGTAATTGATATTCCATTTACTAGTTACTAAGAATATTTATCCTCGCTTATTTCCGATCATGTCCAATCCACCAAATTGAGAAAGTTGGGCACCTCTCGCGTCTGGGCTACAAGTGGAACCATCGCTCTTGCACATGGGTCCAAACTTGGGTCCATACAACCATTCGGCAAATCCTGTTTGATCACCTGGAATTGTTGTCACGGGGGAAGACACAAACTGACGGGCAGCTGAGGCTCTCTGCTGAGAAGGAAGTGGAGAACGAGAGCGTCCTGCATCGTATGGGAGTGTATCATTCAAAGCCTTTGTAATCAATGGGGAGACACTTTCGGAATAACAAGCTGGGGGTCTGTTGGGGTTGGCGTAATCAGACATCAAAACATTGGCCATGGGATTGTCATAAGTTGGAGCTTGGCAATTACCACGAGCAATGTCATCCGCTACTGAAGGCCTAAACATATTTTCCTTGACCATATTTGACTTATACATAATGTATAAGATGGCCAACATCATGATGCCTAAAACAAAGATACGGACATCACGGCGCAATAAATAAATCAAACAAGAAGCGTATATAATAAACCTAGAAGTCGCATTCACTCGCTCCTCTGAAGTTTGTGAAGCAACTGGCCAAAATTCAAAAACTTTGTTAACATCAAAAAGAATCTTTGGATCATCGAACCATGTTTTCTTTGGACCTTCGAACAAAGGATTCATTTATTATATAATAGCCATTTATTTTTTCATCATACCACCAAGGAAACCCGCCATCATTTTTTGAAGAGCGGCTTCATCGATGCTACCATCGCTCCCCTGCAATTTGTCAGCAGCATCCTTCGCCATGTTTTCAATAACACTCAAAGTTCCTTCTGGGACAGCTGAAATAGCGGTTCCCAACATATAGAGAGTCTGCATGTATTGCCAGATGGCATCCTTCGTCTTGCCACTCGCGGAACCCCACAAGTCTTTAATGTTCAAGTCCTTCATAAATTCAATGTTTGGAAGGTCTTCGGTAATGAAAGTTTCATCCTTGTTGGAGATTTTAGTTGAATATGGACCAATGCTTCCCATGTAAGCCTCGACGCATTTACGACCGTTCGCATCACGCAATAATTCAAACGACGTCATGAACTTCTTAATTCCTTTTTCAGTTGGAAACGCCCGGTGGAGTTCCGCGATGAATTGTCCCATCATGTCGTTGAAAGCAGAGACAGAAGCCATTTTTATACATATACTATAGGTTTTATCTTTAAGTTTAGAATGGCTCTGCAGAAAGCATCTCCTTTTGAGAGATGCCTTGGTCGACTATAAAGTAAACCATGACGGCATTAAGCACCGCTGGTTTCAAATAAGCATTTAGCTCTTTTTTTGGTTCATTATTCATTTGTTCCTTGATGTAAATGTACCCCGCGGTCAAAGCAGCAGCGACCAACGCGGCGCCCGTGGGGTCTCTAAGAGTTTCGGTGAGTTCCATTTACATATAACTGAGTTTTTTTGTTCGTTGTTCAGGGGCATCATCAAACAAACTTTCTTCTTCCCCTGGGGTGTCGTGGGTTGGGATTGTCTTAACACCAACCTCAGTTTCGAATGGAACCCCGGAAGATTCTTCAGACATTTGGGGTTCATCGGGCATTGTTTCACCCTCTTCTGGTTGAGGAGGAGCACCATCTGGATATTCATCTAAATTTGGACCCTCTGGTGGTTCATCCATCATACCTTCGCCTTCGCCCTCACCACCTTCAGCGTCTTCTGTATATCCCTCGACATCATCGTCGTCCACTGGATCGTGGTGGTCAACATCAAACTCATCCTGATTACTCGCTTGGTGCATGTAAGTAGAAAGAATGTCTTGAACTGGAATCAACTCCTTGATGGTTAATTCAATGCAACGACCAAAGCGTTGTGTAAGTTCGTCATCTCTGCGGTATTCAGATTGAACCTCGCTGAAAACATATGGGTCATTATACAAATCTTTTGCGGCATTGTTATACACAGTTTGAACAAACACTTCGTTAGATGGAAGCTTCAAAGAAAGCTTTTTAGTTCCACTTTGAATACGGACAGCAGAAAGAATTTTAACATTACTGACAAAAACAGCGGCCAACAAATCATTGAACCAAGAACAGCGATTAACAATCTTATCGCTGTGTGATTTGGACATGGCATTAGACCAATTTGGAACTTCCTTCAAATATTTTTGAAACATTTGCAAAACTTTACGGTTTTTGGAAGCTGTTGTGGCTTCCTGAAACATAGCATGAAATACCTCTATCATAACTGGCGCTATGAGACGCACGAGTTGTTCCTGATATTCATTTTTGGCATCAACAAGCACGCTCAAGTTATTATCCATTTTATGATAAAAGTGTGTTTTTTTTAGAGTCGCATTACGCACTTTTTTTGTATTTGGCTGCCGCCTTTTTCAAATTCATGAAATTAGGAAGGTCAATATCTTCTTCTGGTTCTTCCTCACGAACTTCTCTCTTTTTGGGTTTTTTCATATTAATGTTCCAAGAAACATAAATAGTATACAAGTCAATTATACTTACTTCAAAACCACCATTCTTAAACTGTCTCGCAAGATATTGAGCAGCTATTTCCCTGTCGAATGGAGGAAAACCAAAAACCACAGAAGGAACAGTAAGCATTGTATGCTTGTATCCCATCTCTGTGCTGAGCTTTACCTTTCTAGTAAATTGTTCGTAAATTCGATTGTATATCTCTTTACGAATTCTTTTACGCTCATAATCAACTTTTATCACATCGCTTACCCGCAACATGACATATTACCTAATATCTGCTATAGTTATTTTATGCACTGGTTGGACGCGGATCTGGCAAAATTTCTTCGAAATCACCACGAGTCAACAAGGTTGATTTTTTGATGGTTTCATACTTTGTGAAATTTTGTGTGACGCCGTCAGAGGTATAAGCAGAAACATCAGAAGGAGCATCAATTCCCAATGGTTGAGTTCGGACACCCAAAATCTTAGCGGTGTCATATTCAACATCAACAGTCACCGCAAAACCATATGTGTACCCCTTGTTTCTCACACACATGAACATAGCCCGCACAATCTGTTCATAAGTGGCAGAACCCTTGTATTGTTTAATGTCACTTGTCTCAATAATGTAAGCACAGTCATCAATTTTTTCGGTTATGTACTTGTTCGCATTCAAAATAATTGCTTGAAGATGGTGTGGTCCAACTTTCACTGGAACTTCCTGGTAATCAGAAATATTTATGAGAGTGTCGTTGATTACCAAATAATTGGCCTCCTTCTTGTGCCCAGAAAATCCAAACATTTCTTTGTAGCCCTCCTTCTGGGTCATCAAGACAAATACCAGGACGAGCAAAAGCAAAAGAATATATTTATTCATTTAGTATTATGCGTTATTTTTTTTTGCAATTAAAAAATTAGGTAATACAAGAGATGGCCAGTGTTTTGATATATAGCCCCAAATGCAATCACAGCAATGACCTCATCGCATATTTGAATAAACATCCTGAATTCAAAAATGTAGTCAAATATCACAATGTAAATACACATGGATTACCTCCTGCTCTGAAAGATCGGGTTAGGTCTGTTCCAACTCTACTCACAAAAACAGGAAAGGTCCTCGTGGGTAAAGAAATACAAAACTGGTTTCAATCCCTTTTGCCCAACAAGGAAATAACAAATCTCAGTTTCGAAGGGGGGTTCAGCAGCACTTTTTCATCTATAGATGACGGAGAAGATGCATGCGATATTGGTTTCGATATTAATAATTATGGACAATCTCTCCAACCAGCTATGACTCCAGATTTAGAGAGAAAGATTACATCCGATGTGACAGATTCTTATTCTAAGCACGGAAATCAACCTAGTTAAAGAATTAGATAAATCTTTATGTAAATGAAGCTTGTTACTATTCAGGCTTCTGCCGTCAAATCGTGCTTCGAAGTTCTTTCTGGTATATTAAACGATGTAAATATATATTTCAAACCTGAAGGTGTTTTCATAACAACCCTCGATACAGCGAGAACATCACTCATTGATTTACGACTTTCAGCCGAAAACTTTGAAGAATATGAATGTGAAGAACCAATTGTTGCAGGAGTAAACATTTCAAACACATTCAAACTTCTCAAGTCTATAACAAATAATGATATACTCAAACTTTCAATCAATTCCAAAGAATTTATGAATATTGAAATCATGAGTGAAAGCAAAAAAACAAATACAAAGTTTGAACTCAAATTGTTGGACATAAATGAAAACATTTATGAAGTTCCTGAAATTCCAATAAGTATAACAACATCCATCTCATCCGTTGATTTCCAAAGAATTTGTCGAGACATGACTAACATTGGAACAGATATTTTGATTAAAAGAAAAGGGAATATAATATCACTCGGATGTAAAGGGGATTTTGCAAACCAAGAAACTTCTATCGAATGCATTGAACATGTTGAAAAGGAACTTTCGGGAGAATATTCACTCAAGTATTTAAATATTTTCACAAAAGCGACGAGTATGTGTGCGATGCTACAGCTTATGCAGGAAGAAGGTAATCGTTTTTTGGTTATTAAATATAGTATCGCTAATCTAGGAGAATTAAGATTCTACTTGGCGACAAAGCTGAGTGAATCACAATGAGTTTTGAAACCCTTGACTTGACCCAAGGCGGTTGTAATAACCAAATATGGGTATTCTTTAGTCAGTGTCATCTCATCATAAGTAAAAATATCCCGGATAGGAATTTCTTCACCGTAAAAGTTATTCCTAGGACCGGCGTAGCGTTTTGTTTTTTCCGTGACATCTCGAACAACTTCACAATCATCATTCATTAAACACGCACGGGTGATAGGTAAAAAAATACCTGTTGAATCATCTCGAGGTGGCCATGAATGTTCCACGCCTTCCGTGACATATTTGTAGACGCGATTGTTATAATAGTATTTTGTGCACACTATTGTTTTTGTGACATTTTTAGGAATTGGATGTTTTGACATATCAACATTTGTTATGTCAGCGTAGTGGTTGACATTATAATGGCTCCAATACTTTGATTCCTTGTACCAAAATTCACCGGAGACAATATAATCTTCTTCATCGGGGTCTATAGAATATTCAAGGGAACGATATATAATTTTGTAATTTCTGTTCTTGAAAAACAAACTATACTTTTCATATCCCCACAAAATAATAGAGGTTAAAAGATTAAGAAACATTATATTTAATGGAAGGTAATTTTTTAAGCAGATACAAAAACATTTTAGATGACTTTGAACATAAAATCAAACATGAACCCCATAATAAATCTCTTGTAGAAACGGAAATGGCCGACTACATTATTAGATGCATGCCTTACATGTCGAGACACACGGAAGAACAAGACACAAATGTAACAACAGACAATGTGTTTAATTGTAAAGAAACAAAGGGTCTCGAAAGAAAAGATATTTATCTAGACTATCTCGCGGAAGTTGAAAATTTAAATATACAAAGACCACAAACAAAAAAACAAGAATATTGTTCCAACTGCAATACATCAAATCTTTTATCGTTCCATGAAACAACCGATGTTGTATGTGGTGATTGTGGTCGAGTTGTAGACACTATAATTAGCGAAGAACTCACATATAGGGAAGAACAAGAATCAACAGAAAAAATTATTAATTATTCATACAAAAGAGAAAATCATTTCAATGAATGGTTGTCTCAATTCCAAGCACAAGAAATGACAAATATTCCACAAGAAGTCATTGACAATCTAAGAATTGAACTCAAGAAAATTAAAATTAAAAAACTTGAAGACATAACACATGCTAAAATTAGAAGTCTGCTCAAAAAATTAAAATTAAATAAATATTATGAACATGTTCCATATATAACAAATATTCTCAATGGTATAAATGCACCAAAAATGCCACAAGAATTAGAAGAGAGGTTGAGAATAATGTTCAAAGATATTCAAGCTCCGTTTGAAAAACATTGTCCACCCGAAAGAAAGAATTTTCTTTCATACTCATATGTTTTATATAAGTTTTGTGAACTCCTAGGGGAAGATGAATACCTAGAATATTTTCCATTGTTGAAGAGTAAAGAAAAACTATACAATCAAGATGTATTATTTAGAAAAATATGTGAAGAGTTAAGGTGGGAATTTATTCCAACAATTTAAAGAATAAGATGTAGTTTAGTGTAATGAATAAATACCTATATGTTCTGCGAGCATCGTTTTTTCACTTTAAGAGAGGAATAGAAGTTCTTTGGGAAGGACTTTTAAACCCCGAGAAATTTCAAAAGGAGGATATGAAACAAAATGAATTGTTAGTAAAACTTTTTCCAACTATAGTAGCAATGTCGGTTATTAATATGGATAGGTGTGAACCCAAACATTGCATATCCACTTTTCACCACTCTTAACTGGGTCCCCAGAGTGTAGTGAAGAGTCAGAACCCCAACCATAATTGTTCAAGTTGTGGAATTTGAGCACATCACCGGCATTCAATTTATATGTCTTATTTAAATTTGGAAAAGATGTAGTTCCTCCCTCATAGTCATCATTCAATGCTATGAGGAAGGTAAACATTCTCTGATTAGCAAGCTGGTTATATTCACGACACCCCGCGCGAAGCATGCACGCATCGTGATGTGGTCTATAATATCCACCTGGTCTATACCTAACAACTTGTAAATGTTCACAGTTTCGTAATGGTCTATCACATTTACCCAAGCATCGCTTCATAACTCGTTTAACAACTGGGTCATTATTTGGATCTAACCACGCAGTATCACTCACTCTTATTTTACTTGTGTCTATATCACCATTTACACGAGAGGGCTTAAAATTTTTTTTAGCCCGCTCCATGATGTGTTGGCGTTCTTCTTCTGTTATAAAATCCTTGTAGACGCGAGGTTTTTTGTATGTTGGAATCAACAAATACAAAAATATTATAATTGCAATAACATAAATTATTATCATCTATTATATAATTACATTATTTTCTAAAGGACCAATCATATGTAAAATAAGGAACAACACAATTGTATCTTTTACTAACCATCTTTAATTCCCTTGATGTATATGAAACTAATTTATCTAATGTATTGTATATTTCCTCTTTCTTATTTTTATCTAACACAAATTGTCTTAATAAATCACCACTTGTATCTATGAACATTCTTAATACATTGTGAATGTCTCTTTTCTTTTCCCTAGATTTTTCTCGTCTTTGAATTTTCTTTTTATAATCAATCTCTGACAGCTCATTCATCATGTAAGATATTCTCAAATCTTTGTTGTCTTCTTCAGTTATGTCATAATAATATCTCAACTCTATTCTCTCTATATGTATAATTGCTCTATGAATGTTGACAAGTTTTCTATCAGTTTCATTGAGTGTCATTCTTTCAACTATATATTTATGCGTGACACCTAAAGCACCACATATTTCATAAATGTCTGGAATACCCCCACATGGAATATCTGCATGGTCTCTACCTTGTAATCCATTTTGTAGTTTGAATTCATAATAATGGGGATTGTGAATTTTACCGGTGTCTATTCGTAAAGTAGCCCAGTCAAAGGCTGTGTGACACGATGGACACCACATCTGTCTACACCCTTCTATAAATGTAATCATAGTTCCACATGAAGGACATCCTTTCGTATCTTTTTTCAATAATTCCATTGTCTTAACTGCATCGGGGTTGCATTGATGTCCCTCCTCTTTTAATTCATTACAGGAATTACAAATGTAATTTTCACAAACACCGCATTTCCATTTAGTGCTAAGAAATCCTCGGCAATCATCGATGGGACACTTTCTAACAAATTTTCTTCGACTCTCCAAATCATCTAAAGAAACATTTGTGTTCCTAACAATATGTGCATTTTCAAGTAAAGTAGCACGCTTTATATAAAGTGTATTTAGTTCCCTGTTCATTTCTTCAATTTGTTTTTCGATACGACGCGCTTCTATTTCTCTTGTGACAAGAGGTTGGGTTTGGGGCATTAATATTTTTTCCCTTTCCAAGAGAACTTTTTCACGATGTTTTTTATAAACACCATTACAAAAAGTTTTTGAACAATATTTTGCTAGAAATTCCCTATTCCATAAATTTTTACAATTCATACAGTGAGGGTCCTGCATTGTCGAGACGAGATAGGATTGCACACACATTCTACAACATGAGTAATCACAATATGAACAGTCAATTTTCTTATGATTAGTTATGTTGTATTTATCACAACAAACTGAACAGTCCATCTTACAAAATCATGGACTCTTCCCTTTAAACTTTAATCTCACCCAATCTCGGTCTTCTTTGAAAATCTTTGAAAGTTTGGGATTTTTGTTTTTGAACAATATCATCAATACATTCAACTTTCTAAAAAGACCCAACCATGGCTCACCACTCCTAATAACACGCATCAATGCCCTGTGTCTTGCCAATGGCGACTTATCAATAACACCCTTGTATCCATGGTCAGATAGAAGAGTGTTATTTCCTAATGGAATAGCCTTCTTCATTAATTTAAACATACATTATTTTTCAAGATTGTTTATAGCTTTTTTTATACGAGGCTTTAACAATTTTTGAGCTTTATTCTTTGCATTTGCCTTGTAATATTCGGAATGTGCAATATATAAATTTCCGTTCAATTTACCTATATATTGATATAATTCATCGTCGATTGGTTCTTTTTTATTTCTTTTGGTTAAAAATTTTCTGTAAGCATCTAATTGAGATGTATTAGCCATTCTAGCCAATTTTTTACCTCTCGCCACTGCTTTTTTGTTGATTTGTGTTCGGGTAAGTGTCTTTTTCTTTTGGGTGGCATTCTTAAACTTCTTAACAGCTTTACTGGCGACAGCAGCCACACCTAAACTGCCTACAGTTGCAGCCACAGCTGCTGCTTTTTTGTTGGCTTCTTCTTTGGCTTTTTTGTTGGCTTCTTCTTTGGACTTTCTTTTAGCCTCTTCTTTGGCTTTTTTGTTGGCTTCTTCTTTGTCCTTTCTTTTAGCCTCTTCTTTGGCTTTTTTGTTGGCTTCTTCTTTGGCCTTTTCTCTTAATTTCTTTCCGAAGTTGACAGTTTTCTTATCAGAGTAACCTTTTTTCTTTGGAGTTTGGTTATTCAATAATTTTTTCATATTTTTGGGTGGTTCTGGGAGAGCTTGTATTTCTTTGTTGAGTTTCTTATTATTTTTGGGTGGTTCTGGGAGAGCTTGTATTTCTTTGTTGAGTTTCTTATTATTTTTGAGAGATTGTAAAAGTTGCATGGCTTCTTTTGAACCAGTGGGGCGGTTTGGATGGTATTTTTTACCCAATTTTCTGAACGCAGAATTCTTAGAAGAACCAGCTTCCATTAATTTTTTAAATTGATTAGTCATTGTAGTCATCAACATAGCTGTTTGCATAACTGAAGTATTGCTTACTTTATTTGTCATTGGTGGAAGTTTAAAGTTTGTTTTAATCATGTTAGATGTAGTCATGGCATTACTTGTTGAGAAAGCCAATTTTCTCAAATTACCTTTCACATTAGCCAATTGGATTTGTTTGTTTAAGGTCTTTGGAACTGAAGACTTCTTTTTACCTCTTCCCAAGAATTTGGACGCAGCAACACCTGCTAATAAACCAGTTCCTTGTGGAGCTGTAGCTGGTGTCTGAACCGCACCTGGAAGAGCTGGTTGATTTACTTGACCGCTTGGAAGAGCAGGAGCTGTTGGTGGTTTCAACCCCTTACCAATTGGAGCATTTGGAAGTTTCTTCTTTTCTTTGTTGGCAGCTTTCTTAGCATTTAATGCCTTTCTCTCAGCTTCTTGGGCGGACTTCTTTTCAGCATTAGCTTTACGGGCATTGTTGACCTCCTTGGCTTTGCGTTTTTCCGCATTAGCTTTACGAGCATTGTTGTCCTCCTTGGCTTTGCGTTTTTCCGCATTAGCTTTACGAGCATTGTTGTCCTCCTTGGCTTTGCGTTTTTCCGCATTGGCGGCAGCGGCGGCAGCGGCAGCGGCGGCAGCGGTGGCAGCGGTGGCAGCAGCAGCTTTTTTGATGACTCGGTTTGTAATACCTTTAGCAGTATTTTTTATAAACTTTTTGTTTTCATTATTTTTTTGTTTTTTTGTAATGAATTCACTCACTTTTATTTTTCCTTGGTTTACATTACTAAGACCATTTTTCAATAATTTATTTATATACTCTTCTATTCCATTTGTATATTTTTCAGTTGGATCTTTTTTGTTTGCAAAAATTAATAATAATTCTTTTATGTTATTTTCTGTCTTACTTTCTTTTTTATTTTGAGTTTTATTTTTCAGTTTTTTAATAGCATTTTTAGCAGAGTTGACTGTTTTATATTTAGTAAAACCCAAACCCAATAGTGTTTTTTTACTACCAAGATACGCATTTCTAATTACATTCATTGATTTTTTTGAATTTTCATTTGGTTTTAACTCATTAATATATTCATTTAAAATTCTTTTTTGGTTTTTCTTGTTTACAATTTTTTTAGCGTTGGCAACAATACTATTCATTTCATTTGTAATTTTAGATTTGTTCAAATTAGATACAATTTTAGATTTTTCTTCATTTGATAAATCTAATTTAATAATTTGTTCTTTAGAAAATTTTCTAACAACTTCAATTTCTTTTTGTTTATTTTGTTCACCCTTTTTTATATCAGATTTCGCATTTTCAAACCGTGTTTCAGTCACCTGAACTTCGTTTTTGTATAGGGCCTCACCTTTTAAAATATCATTCTCAAAGGCACTCCACCTCGGTATATCCTGAATATTCCTTAACACGATCGGCATATATATAAGTAAATATATTTGTTTCAGATAGATTTAATTATATATGTATTGTTCTAAATCATAATGATTACCCTTGTATAAAATCGTAACTGGTTCCTTTCTCAAATTATTATTGTTAATTTGATCTGTGTATTTTAATTGGGACATTGACTTCGTTGTTGGCATTAACAAATTTATTAGCTGGTTTATTGGTTTGTGTATTTGTATTATTGATTTTATTTTTGGCATTAACAATTTTATTAGCTGGTTTATTGGTTTGTGTATTTGTATTATTGATTTTATTTTTGGCATTAACAATTTTATTAGCTGGTTTATTGGTTTGTTTATTAGCTGGTTTGTTGGTTTGTGTATTTGCTGGTTTATTAGTTTGTTTATTAGCTGGTTTATTGGTTTGTGTATTAGTTGGTTTTTTGGTTTGTGTATTTGCTGGTTTATTAGCTTGTGTAGCTGGTTTGTTGGTTTGTGTATTTGCTGGTTTATTAGTTTGTGTATCTGGTTTGTTGGTTTGTGTATTTGTATTATTGAATTTATTTTTGGCATTAACATTTTTATTAACTGGTTTATTGGTTTGTGTATTGACTGGTTTATTAGCTCTATTTACTCTCACTTTTCTAACAAAGTTTGGTAAATTTTGATAAATATTTATATTCAATTGAGAAGTTTCTAGGTGTATTAAATATTTTTTATAAATATTCACCGCCTCATCTTTGTCTACATTATATTTTTTCATTATGACTAAAATAAATGGCTCATAAAATAATGTATCCATTAAATTAAATATCTTTCTTGCCTTGAATGTTTTAGAAGCTTTTGACCTATCATGTTTCATTTTACCCACAAGTAAAATAACATCTATATTGGTTGAATGAAGTTTAGTCATATCAATATTAATACTTTGATTTGTGACTGGTATTTCTTCAGTCTTAGAATACCTTTCATCATAAAATTTTGATATTTTTTCTAATGCTTCTTCGTTTTTCAAACCATAGACTTTTCTCAATGTCTCTTTAGTATCGTCTGTATTTTTTACATTAGCTGCTGCAGCAGTGTCAACTGGCGCTGTTTTGGGAGCTGAATTGCCAGTTCCCCTGCCAAAAACACTAGAAAAAAAACCAGGCTTAGATGTAGGTTGTTTTACACTTGTAGCTCTTCCCCTTGTTCCACCATTAAATAATTTTGAAAAGAACCCCTTATCAGCATTTACATTTATGTTAATGTTTGGTATTTTAATAGAATTTATTGAAGTTCCACCATTTAAGTTTTTATTTCTGATAGATTTAGGTTGATTTCTACCCTTGGGTGCGGGTCCTCTAGTAAATCCATTTCTTGACACGGTTGTTCTATTTCCGTTTCCTAGAGAAACATTTGTTCGGTTTCCGTTTCCTAGAGAAACATTTGTTCGGTTTCCGTTTCCTAAAGAAACATTTGTTCGGTTTCCGTTGTTTCCGTTTCCTAAAGAAACATTTGTTCGGTTTCCATTATTTCCAAAGTTATTGTTGATAGTTTTAAAATTATTATTGTTGTTAAGTGAAGGTGTTTCATTGTTCAATGATTCAAAGTTGTTTGTATTTGAAACAACATTTTTTGTTGTTTTTCTTTTTCTTTGAAGTTCAACTGGTTCACAAATGTCCAAGGTGCTGAGATATTCAGTTATTTGTCTAACAAGTTCATCCTTTGTCATTTCAAGGTAGTTCATGAGGTCTACCTTTTTCGCAATTCTTCTCAATTGTGATTTTGTAGAAGTTGATGAAAAGAGTGTTTTGTAATCTTTGCCAGTTAATGGTGATTTTACATCAATCATGAGAGTCTTGTCCTCGGAAAGTGCCAATGGTGGGAGTGGCAATCTATCTCTAGTTATATTCTTGTATGCCGCAACAATGTTATTTTTTGGAACATTGCTGACATTTACACTGAACCTTTCCTGGGCGCTACTCACAAGATTATTCTTTGTAATAGTAGGGCTAAGAGACGCCATATATATATGCTGACAAATTATTTAGACCCTCGAAATATAATTTTAATTTATCTTCGTGGGACATTTCAAAATCAAATACATTTGTGTCATGTTCAACATCTATGTAAACCCTTTTAATCTTATCTCCATAATCTTCTCTATTGTTTAATGAACCCATTATAATAGATTGCAAGAATCCCATTTGTGTATCTACATTCTCCTGAAATCTTCCTTCTTGGCGCAATAAAACTGCGTGAACATGGCATGGTTTTTTCTGAAGAAATGGAACGTACGGCAATTGTTCAATCATTCCTCCGTCTACATAAGTGTGTCCATTGTATGTTGAAGCTGAAAAAATGAATGGAATTGACATACTCATACATACTGCGTCAATGACATACATATCTGGATGTGTATCAACTGAAAAATATTCTGTTTTTGATGTGTTTAAACAGAATGCTGATACATAAAATTTTTTCTTGAGTTCCTTGAATGTTGGATTTCCTTTACAAAATTCGATGAGTTTAGACCTTATCGGGTCAATATCTACAAAACCAAATTTGTTAAAGAAACATCCTAAGTTAATTTTAACAAAATCGGGGATATCTAAATTAAATGAGAATTCAACAATTTCATCTACTGTTCTACCTGTGGCCAGAAATAGACCAAGTATTGAACCTGCAGATGCCCCCGATATTTCTTCAACATCATTAAGTTTATTTTCTATGGATTTCAAGTATCCTAGAAAACCGAAATATCCCATGGCACCGGGGCCAATGATGAGATACTTCATTTAATAATACTTAGGAAATTGCTTTCGGAGAATAGCGAACACAAGGGCAAAGACAAATGTGTGAGTTAATTGAGAAGCCATGCTTGTTTGTCCAGACTTGTAGAGTCCCCCACTACCTGGTGGAATGGTTAGTAGCATACCTGGACTCAATAGGATGAATAAGAAAGTAGTGACCAAAAGGTCTGTCTTAGTTAAGATGAGATTGAGTTGTTTAGCCACCAAGGAATAGACAAGGAAGAACACAAGCGCATGGAAAAACACATATGTGCTGTTTGTTTTATTTTTCATGAAATTCAATGACTTACCGTCAGTAGAAATGATGAACCCAGGGGTCAACGCTAAAAATAGAGCCGCTGGAGTAGCCACCTTGGCTGAGGTTATGTCTGGAATTGTTAAATTCATTATATATAATTGGCTTAGATTTTTTTGAATTGTATAGGAAGATACAGAAATCAGTATAAGTTTTATTTCCAATTTTATTTCCAAAAACTTTCGTATTATCCTTAATCATTTTCCATAAATGGTTCAAATCAGTTTTGTTTTCTTTTTCCCAATCTTTGAATTCATCGGTTTGATGAAAATGTGGTGGATATTCAAAGCAAAATTCATAAAAAAAGTCATCGGGTTGAACCTTTTCAAATAAATTTACATTCGCATCATAGGTGTATCGATTATCGAGATATTCTTTCATGCCATACCACATGTCCCAAAGTTCTTGGTTATATATAGTGCTCCAATCTTGGTAATCGAGGGGTTCGTTTGAATCATCGTCTGAATTACTATCAGACGCATCCTCTCCGTGGACATCATCATAATAGTATTCGGAAACCATGGTTTAATTTTACTTACTTATTATTGTTTCTTTTCTTTTATGCCAGTCATGGAAAGAGTGACGCTCTCCTTTTCTGGAAGAACTTCTTTAATGGCATTAAGGGCACCGTCAACTTGGTTTGGATCTCCATTGAAAAACTTTGTTAGACCCTCAGTGACACTCTTCTTGTTAAAAGTGGCCTTCTTTACGCTCTTCTTGAGCTTAATCTTACCTTTCTTAAGGTTAATCGTATCGATATCTTTCGTCATCATGGATGATTTCAATTTTTCTTTGAGTTTCTTCTCAACATTCGTTAAAACTTTCAAATCATCCCTAGCATCGCTAATTTGCTTATTTATTTCCAAAAGCTCATTAACTACGTTTGCGAGGTCTTCCTGTTGTTCTGACATTTTATACTACAATCCTACTAAATCTTTAAGTAAAGAGCTTACGCTGCATCAAGTCTGGGGTAATTGTGCTGTTATTCCAGGCATAGACATTCTTTGGATTCGCTGGTTCGGCACGGACAGACTGGTTGCTGTTACGAAGGGCACCACCGATGGTTTCTGGGAAACCGATTTGTTCACGTGGGTCAAGGAAGTTTTGCCCCTTGAGAACTTCTTCTGGAGCAAACTGACCAAAGTCCTCCTGGGAGGCAACTTCGCGTGGCAAGAGGCTGGAGGCCAAACCGGTTCCAGCCTTCATTTCACAACGTGGGATGACGTTGTTGTTGGCTGGCTCCTGTTCCGCATCTTCCAATTCCTTGAGTTCATATCCTGATTTCTTACCCAAACCAAACAACTTGAACAATGGGCTCAACAAGTTTGTGCGGGTCAAAACCAAAATGAGAACAACGATCACAATGAGGCTTCTCATATTTCGGTTAAGTTTATTCATCTTTATATGTTATGGATAATTTTTTTTTAACTGAAAAAGATGAAGGGTCTGATAATTATTTATCGGCGCGCACGGCGGACTGGCGCTGGGCCGGCACGGCGGTCAGCGGAGGATTGTTCTGGTTCACCGCCACATCCACCATCCGCAACCTTCGCGAAGGAGCGGCGTGGGCCGAGGACGACGGCGTACGCAACAAGGAGGAAGGTAAGAAGTGGGAGCATGCCCTGGACTTGGCGCATAGCGTTCATGGTTATATATTAAATAAATAAAAAAAAATGACCTAGTGATCATATACCAATGCATCTATCCTGAGTGTCCCGACCTCATCCTCGGGTCGGTGCTTTATGTTGACCTTGGGGTATGGACTAGAAAATCTACTAGATGTTATATCAATTTTTTTCTGAAAAGACAATTCTTTTTGCTCCCTCTCCTGAACTGGTTTCTCCCTGGATTCTACTGAAATCCTGAACAATATATATATTATAAAAATTGCTATAACTACTGCAGCTCGCATTTAGTATATACCATGATTTTACTCGGCAACCTCAGCCGTTTCTTCTTCGCCTGAGTCATCACCAATAATGCATTCTTCTGGGTATTCTTCTTCTGCTTCTGGCTCTGGAGCCGCTTCTGGCTCTGGTTCTGGAACAGGCTCTGGCTTTGGCTTAACAAGCTTCACCTGAACAATATTCCAAATTGGACCAAATGTCTTCTTCGCGAACCAAACACCTGCGAATTCCATGAGAACATCACAAGTCTTGAATTCCTTGATAATATCAAATGGAATAGACTCGCGCTCTGGATTAAATACCCGAGTAGCATTAATCTTTTCGGCGGTCATCGTGTTCTTAGTGAAAGAGGGGGTGTAGAAAGCCTTCAACTTGTCTTCACCAAGTTCCTTCTTAAACCATTCAACTGAACGCTCACTTGCGATAGAAAGAGTCTCGTCATCAACAGCTTTAACGCTTTCAAAGTTCTTGGTCTTGATTTCGACCTCACTTCCAACATCACGAACAGAAACATTCTTCAATTGGATGAGACACTTTTTGCCTTCATCGCTCTTAACCTTGACAATGTAGCATCCATCTTCATCCTTGACTGGGGTTCCGTAAATCATTTTACTAGTATAACTAATCACTTCTTTAAACCGATATATGGAATCAAGGATGATTTATTTATTAACTTGGTAGAGGACCAGGAATTTCTATTTTTTTTATGTCCATAAAGTTCTGGTTTGGGTGGAATACTCAATGATTTATTATTTTTGTTATACCTATATTTGTATTCATTTTTGACATACTCATTTCTATTATTTTTGACCCATCGGTTTGTTTCAACATTAAACCGCATGTTTGACTTTGTTTCCTTGTGTCCAGGCTTCTTTTCTTGTGATGCATATGTCAACTTTTTCAATTTTTCTTTTGAAGGTTTAGTTGTATATATTTCATACTTCTTTGGGTTGACTCTTAGTGCCTGCATCATACTAACTTTTCCATCGCGCTCAATTGATTTCTTTTTTGTTTTACCAACTGGTGATTTTTGATATTTACTAAACAATGCACCGATGGAACCATTCTTTGTTATTGAAGAAAGTTCGGGATATGTCTTCAAAAGTCGGACCATTCTCTGTTTATCTTTTGCTTTTTTGTGGGGTCTCAAACCCAATGCTTGCATCAAATAAATGTCTTCAACCAAAAATCGTCTCTTGGCAATAATAACATTTGGGTTGACAGACAACTTACCTTTACTATTTCTGAATATAACACCTTGTGTATTTTTTGTCTCACCAACTTCATATCCGAATTCATCTGGTCTCATAAAAGCAATATCCAATATACCTCCCAAGTTATGTTTTATTATTCTCCCCTTCTGAATAGAAAAATAATTAACATTCAAATCAAGAGCAAAAATTTCAACATCAATAAGAACATTTTCCAATGATGGTTTGTTTGTTTGGGAAGCTTTCTTCTTTGGCTTTATAGTATATCTTCTAGTAACATATGGTCCGGTCTTAGAAAATCCAATGCCCAAGAACTTGGCAAGTTTTTTATTTTCGGTGAGACGCTTTTTAATTTTTTCTCCATATTTTTGAGATATTTCACCTAACTTATTCCATAGTATAAGTTTAACAGCTTGCAAGTTTGCAAAAAACTTTTTATTCACTTTAAATCGTGGAACAAACTTTGTATCAATGTCTGATGTAACTACTCTATCATCTAAGAGTAAATAGTAATTAACAGCATCTCCACCAGTTAGGATTAAGTCTCCTGATTTTTTCAAGTAGACTGACAATTTACCTATTATTTCATACACTATATCTCTTATGGAATCCGTGACATATGCATACACCATATTTTCAAGGTTGTCCTTTGGGTGTTTTTTAGCTAAGTGTTTTCTAAACTCTGTCAAATTGTTTTCTTCATAGTATTTTTTGAGAGTCTTGTCTTTGAAAAATAAATTTTCATTCATATACTTGTTTATAATTGTCTCGGAATACAATGTCCCATCCATATTAATATGTGCATATATAAAAATGGACTGTAAGAGTTTATCGTGCACCCAAGTGACAAAACAATGTAGGTGTTATGCCAAGCCGGGAAAAGAAAATGAACAGTTCTGTGCATACAAGAAAAATTCAATTGTCATCCCATGTGATGCAGGGTGCTGTGATAAAGGATGCCCAGGGCAATGTGCAGGTGTCGCTCCAAGGCCCCCATATGGTATAGATACAAACCTTATCAATATCGAAAAAATCCCTGAATATCTTAAAGCTCTTTTTCTACTTGTTATAATACTAATAATTGCAAGCACACTAACCGCTTAAAGGGAACAGTTGCAAGTAAGATATAAACATGTCTTCTGAAGAGATCCAGCAACTACAAAAAGATGTCAAGACCTTGAGCAAGCTCGTTCGCAAAGTTTACAACCAACTCATTGACCCAACCGGTGAAAAGGCCGCTGAGCGCCACAAGAACAGTGGCTTCAACCGCCCACAAAAGGTTTCTGATGAACTTCGCACTTTCTTGGCTCTCGGTGCCGATGAAATGATTTCTCGCAGTGAGGTCACTAAGCGTATCAACGAATACATCAAGTCCAACAATCTCAAGCACCCAGACAATGGCCGCAAGATTGTTCCTGATGCTAAGCTTAAGAAGCTCCTCAACCCAACTGAGGAACTTTCTTACCTCAACATGCAAAAGTTCTTGAACCCACACTACATCAAGGACGAAACGACTGAAAAGAAAGCTGATACTAAACCTAAGTTGAAGAAGACCAAGGCTTAAAAAAACAATTATATAATTATCTAAATGGAGATAGATAAGCCAACTGTGGAATCCCTCATTGGTACAAAAATCAAAGATCTTGCTTTGTACCAAAGAGCCTTTAGACATAAATCAATCCTCAAAGAAAAGCCCGAAATAGGTAGATGTT